>JAEEGL012758686.1_pt1 | contig 29186 bp, 21 predicted proteins | sample 9134231 | NCBI WGS metagenome assembly JAEEGL01 (sample SAMN16246548, study PRJNA631951) | gut metagenome | biome: gut microbiome; feature: rumen; material: fiber-attached | host: Bos | place: Iran: Karaj | collected 2018-10 | reverse complement strand
TTTGCCACATGCGACGTCTCCTTCATCTCCCTCCGGCTGATTCTGCCGCCCATCGTGCGCGCGCTCGCCCCCGACGGCGGCATCGTCACGCTGATAAAGCCCCAGTTTGAGGCCGGACGCGAACAGGTCGGCAAGGGCGGCGTCGTCCGTGACGAAGCCGTCCGCCAGGAGGTCGTCGAATCAATCCGCGCCTTCGGCACGGGCGAGCTCGGCCTCGAATGGGTCGGCGTCTGTCCCTCGCCCATCAAGGGACCAGCCGGCAACGTCGAATTCACCGCCTACTGGCGGAAATCCACTCAACCATGAAAGCATCCCGAATCGCCAACGACGACTTCCCAGTCTGGCACTTTCCGCTGAACCGCGCGCACGCCGGCATCAAGCTCGGCAACAATCGCACGGGCCTCTTGGTCTGGGGCGGAGGAAACACACTCCAGCTTTCGATAGGCGTTCCGACGCTCTGGGACCACGACGGCGGCGCCGAGTGGCGTGAAGGACAGTCGTACCAGGCGATCCGCAAGGTGCTTGAGCAGGGCGACGAGAAGGGGCTTCGCAAAATCTTTCCGCCAACGGCCAAGACGCCGCAGCTCTGCCCGATGGGGCGCGTCATCCTCAAATTCAGGGGCCGCAAGCTCGACACGGCGACGCTCGACATCCATTCGGGCACGCTTTCAGTCCGCTTCGCCGGACGCAAGCCAGGCGCCTTGCTTCTCGGCGTCGACTGGGAGAGCGGAGTCATCTTCGCAAGGATGTCGGACGGCGAAGCGCCTGTCTCCGAGATTCTCCCCGCCTACTGGCAGCCGCGTAACGAAGAGACCTTCAAGGCGCGGGGGTTTGAGCCTCCGCGCGTAGAGGCGGACGGCTTTGAACAGCCCTTCCCGCATGATGACGCGGCAGGACTTGCCGTGGCGCGTCGCGGACAATCCCTCTTCGCGGCCGTTGTCCGTGACGATGCCGATGCCCTCGCCGCCGCGCGCGCCAAGGCCGCCGATGCAGCGGCAGCCGGCATCAACGCGCTCCGCGCCCGCACGGCGGCGCGGTGGGCCGACTTCTGGAAGGCCGCGCCGCGCGTGTCGCTTCCCAACAAAACGCTGCAGTACGTCTTCGACTACGGCCTGTACCAGTTCGGCGCGGCCACGGACGAGGGTGCCGACGCCGTCGCGGCGCCGCTGCAGGGCCCCTGGTACGCCGATGACTGCTTCCCGCCCTGGGGCGGCGACTATCACTTCAACATCAACCTCCAGGAATACTACTGGCCCGCCTTCCACGGCAACTGCCTGGAGCATCTGCGCCCCGTCTTCGACATGATAACCTCGTGGATGCCGCGTCTCAGGGCCAACGCAAAGGTCTTCGTCGGCATCGACGACGGCGTCATGCTGCCGCATGCCGTCGACGACCGCGGCATCGCGATGACGGCCAGCTTCTGGACCGGCATGATGGACCACGGCTCCACGATGTGGATGGCCGACATGATGTGGCGCTACTATGAGTTCGGCGGGGCGGGCGGCAAGCCGTTCCTGCGCGACTCCGCCATGCCGTTCATGACGGGCGCCTTCAATGTCTTTTACAAGATGCTCGACCGCGCAAAGGACGGAACCCTTTCGCTCCCGGTCGGCTCCTCGCCCGAGTATCGCGGCGCGGACATGGACGCCTGGGGGCGCAACGCCTCCTTCCAGCTCGCGGCGGCGCATCGTCTCGCCGAGAACCTCCAGCTAGCCGCAAAGGCGCTCGGACAGCCCCCCGACCCGCGCTGGGCCGAGGTCCGCGAAAAGCTGCCGCTCGCCGCCATCGTCGACCACGCCGCCGACGGAAGCGACTTCTCAGCCGGCTACGGCCGCCAAATCGGCCTATGGGAGGGGTTGACCATCCAGCTCTCGCACCGCCACCACTCGCACCTCGCGGGCATCTTTCCGTTCGACACGATCCCGCTCGACGACCCCTCCTGGCACGAGGCCGTCTCCAACGCCTTCGCCACATGGCTTCATTACGGTTCCGCCTACTGGTCGGGCTGGTGCGTCCCTTGGGCGTCGATTCTCAGCGCGCGCGTCGGGAATGCCGACGCCGCCGAATTCCTCCTTGAATTCTGGGAGCGCTTCTTCATCAACGAGGGACGCGGAACACTCCATGACTGCTGCGTCGGCGGCCTCAACATGATGGGGCGACCGCCACTTGAGGCGGACGCCTCATCTGGCAACATCCGCGACATCATCCAGTTCGACGCGGCCGGCGGCGCGACCGAGGCTATCTTCGAGATGCTCTGCCAGGAGCGGCGCGGCGTCACATACCTCTTCCGTGGCGCGCCGAAGCGCTGGCTCGACGTCTCCTTCGCGGGCATTCGTACGACTGGCGGCGTTCTCGTGTCGGCCGCGCGCCGGAACGGCCGCATCGGCTCCATCCGCCTTGAGGCCGCCGCGCGCGCGGCGAAATTCCGCCTCGCCAACCCATGGCCGGGCCACGCCGCCAGGGTCGTCGCAGACGGCAAGGCAAAAACGCTTCCCGCATCTGAAGTCATAGAAGTTTCACTCAGGAAGGGCCAGACGGCCCAGCTCGCCCCCGTCAAGAGTTGATTTGTCTTGCACGGAGGCGTCAAAGGCTATAAAATTATTATATCTAAGTTTAACTAGGGAATAACGAATGCCGAATGATGATTCAATCGAGGTGATGGGTACCGTTGTCAAGGTGCTCCCCGCCACCATGTACCGCGTGAAGCTGGAAAACGGCCACGAACTGCTGGCCCATGTCTCCGGCCGTATGCGCAAGCACTTTATCAAGATTACGACGGGAGACAAGGTCACCCTCGAAATCTCGCCCTATGACCTCACCAAGGGGCGGATCACCTACCGTCACAAGACCTGATTCCCGATGCGCCGGTTATTGTCCATAATCGGTTTCATCGCCTTTTTGGCGGCATGCCCGGCCCAAAGCGGTGCTGGCGGCGATGGTATATTGCCGCCCTTTTCCCATTATGCCGTGATCCTTGACCGCAAGCCCTTCGGCGACGTGACGAAGCCCACGTCGAACGAACCGGTCCCGCAACCCGATCAGGCCGCCATCGAGCAGGCGAAGGAGGAGCAGGCGCTTGCGAAGCAGGTCGACATGGTCGCCGTGAACCGCACACCGCGCGGGAAGATTGCCGTCGGCTTCATAGACAAGGGCGCCAAGCCACCGCGCAACTTCTACCTCAACGTCGGTGAAAGCGCAGGCGGTTTTACCGTCGTCGAGGCCGATTTCACCGAAGAAACCGCGACGATCGAGAAGGACGGCGTCTCAATCCAGCTCAAACTCGGCAAGGGACTTGTTCCAAAGAAGGACGGAGAGGAGAGTTCGGCTCCTGCGCAGCCAACCGCTTCAGCCAGTCACCCCGCAAATCCAACCCCTCTTCAACCTCCTATGCGGCCAATGCGGCCCGGTCTTGTCCGTCGCGGCCCGTTCGGCGCCGGGGGCGTCACGAACGCGCCTGGCTCCTATCTTGAAACGCTCCGCCGCCGACAGGCGAACCGCGCGGCTCAGGCGACGCAAAACGCGGAAGAGATTGCAAAACTCCGCGAGGAGATTGCCAATGCGGCCCAAACCTCCAAGGAGGAGGCGGCCAAGCGCGAGAGGGCCATAAACCTGGAACTCATCTCAAGAGGGCAGGAACCTCTCTCGCCAATCGAACTCACGCCTGAGGAGGACGCCGAACTCGTCCGCAAGGGCGCCCTTGCCGCACCTGAGTGAGGATTAGACCTCAAGCCTCTTGTCTCGCATGAGAACGCGGCCGTCGCAGATGACGGTGTCAACACATGAGGTGTCTGCCGCGTAGACGAGCGCCGAGGCAAGGTTGCGCAACGGATTTAGCGCGGGCACGGCAGGGTCGAGGAGAATGGCGTCGCCCAGTTTGCCGACGGCGATTTCGCCGGCGTCGAGACCGAACGCCTCCGCCCCGCCGCGCGTGGCGATGTGCCAGATGTCCGTCGCGCGGCCGCATTCCGGATCGCCGGACTGGATCTTGGCGTTGAGGGCGGCAAGCTTCATCTCGTCGAAGAACGAGAGGTTGTTGTTCGAGGCGCAGCCGTCCGTGCCGAGGGCCACGCGGCAGCCGCCCTGCTCGTAGACGCGGCGGAAGTCGAATTGCCCCGAACAGAGCTTGTAGTTGGAACAGGGGTTGTGGACGACGACGGCGCGGCGGTCGTGGATGAGCCGGATGTCGTCGTCCGTGAGGTGCACGCCGTGGGCGAGAATCGTGCGATCTGTGACGAGTCCGCAATGGTCCAGCCAGGCGACGGGCGTCATGCCGTGCGCCTTCAGGCAGCCCTCGACCTCCGCGCGCGTCTCGGAGGCGTGGACGTGGATGAAGCGTCCGTCGGACTGGGCCTTTTCCGCCGTTTCACGAAGCAGGCGCTCGTCGGTCGGGTAGACGGCATGGGGCGCGTGGGCGATGGCGAGCTGGTTACGGTGGCGGACATGCCGGTAGGCCTCCTCCAGCTCCCCGGCGCGCGTAAAGGCGGCAAGCGGATTGGAGATGAGGCACGGGCCGATGACGGCGCGCAGGCCCATCTCGTCGGCTACCTGCAGCGCGATGTCGGGCATCCAGTACATGTCATTGAAGAAGACCGTACCGGAGCGGATCATCTCCTCGGCGGCCAGACGGACGCCGCGCCGCACGTCCTCTTCGGTGAGCTTCGCCTCGAAGGGCCAGATGTGTTCGTTGAGCCACACTTCAAGCCGCAGGTCGTCGGCGAGACCGCGCATGATGCTCATGGCGGAGTGCGTATGCGCGTTGTAGAAGGCGGGGGCGAGGATTTTGCCTCGTGCGTCGAGAACCGGAACGTCGTCCGGCGCCTTGATGTCACGGGCGATTTCGGCGAAGACGCCGTCCAGAATCAGGGCGTCTGTGTCGGCGCCGTTCAGGGTCGCGTGTCGTATGAGAAGGCTTGGCATGGCGGTCACTCCCCTTCGGGAGGGGGCGGGGGAATGGGCGGACTGTTGAAGGAGCGCGAGCCGAAGATCCACAGGAAGCGGAAGAAGCGCTTCGATTCGGCGTTGCGCCCCCACGAGAAGAGGCCCCAGAGGAGGTCCGTGCAATAGGCGCCGTCGGGGCGGGTGCGGTGGGAGAAGAGCGTCCAGAGGGGCGCCCAGTTGCGCTCGATGGGCTGGCTCTGGCTCCAGAGGGAGAGTTCGGGGAACCGCGTGCAGGTGCCGTTCTCGTTTTCGCGGTGCGAGAAGAGCGGCCAGACGCGCGAGTAGGTGCGCGCGTTCGCATTCGTGGCGATGGGGTCGATGTCGTAGTGGAAGTAGAAGGGCAGCGGCGCGTGGAGGAAATTGCGGCGGGCATAGCCGTCGTCGAGCACCGTGCGCTGAAAGAAGGGCCAGAGGACGTAGTCGCGGCGGAGGTGGTTGTTGGTCTCGCAGCCGTAGACGGGCCACCAGTGGCGCTCGCGGACGTCGTCGTGGTCGAGCTGGCGGATGAAGGGCCAGGGGGCGTAGAGCTTGCGGGAACCGTCGTCGCCGCGGCCGTATGTGAAGAGCGGCGGGACGACCATCCAGGTCTCCTCGGCGCCGCGCTTTTTGCGCTCGTAGCGCGTGTGGCCGTAAATGGGGAAGAGGATTGCGCCGTCGCCGTTCACGAGGTCGCCCTCCGTATGCGTCTCGGTCCAGAAGGGCCAGAGGACAAAGCGGGTGAAGTCGATCTGCCGGCGGCCCCGGCGCTCGCGTTCGCCGTAGAAGGGCCAGACGCGGAGCTGGTCGAGGTGTTCGCCATGGCGGGTGAGGTAAAAGGGCCAGAGGATGGTCTGCATCTCGACGCCGGCCGTCTCGCCGTCGGCGTAGAGCGGGAAGAGGAAGAAGCGGACCTTGCTGAAGACGAGGAAGTTGCGGATGGTGCCGCCCAGGGGGAAGACGGCCAGATAGGATTCGTCGTCGATGGTGCGTCCGGAGAAGAAGATCGGGAAGAGGCGGAAGCGGTAGGGGTCTTCGCCCTCCTCGAGGCGCGACTTGGAGCCGCCCGTTCCGTAGAAGAGGAGGAAGCGCCAGTAGTGGCGGTCGTCGCGCTTCGAGACGGTGCCGATGGGCCAGAGGATGTCCGTGACGCTTCTGAAGTCGGCAGCGTCGGAGCCGGACTCCTCATGGCTGTAGATGGGCCGCAGGGCGAGGAGCGAGGCGCCCGAGGAGGTTTCCTGCCATTCGACGACAGGGCCGATGCGACGCGCCGACGTGGCGTCCGCGCGGGGCATGGGCGTGGCGCAGCCGCAAAGCAGAAATGCCGAGCCCAGCGCGGCAAGCGCCGCGCCTGGCAGACTTCGCAATGTCGATTTGTCCATGGTCTCACCTTGCCTCACGATGATGCTTCTCCGGCAATGATTAGCATTGTACCACAATTGCCCCGCTTTCCGCCGATGGCGGAACGTTTTTTTGACTTCGAACCTTCGTGAATGGTATCATTCATGCATGGAGATTTCCCAATACGATGTGGTCGTAATCGGCGGAGGTCCTGGCGGATATCCCGCAGCCGTCCGCGCGGCCGAACTTGGAAAGCGGGTTGCGCTTGTAGAGGCGGACGCCCTCGGAGGCGAATGCCTGAATCGGGGTTGCATACCGACAAAGACCATGCTGGCCGCCTCGGGCCTCTACCGCCGCATGCTCGGCGCGGCGGCGCTTGGGATTGCCGCCGACAACGTCCGGTTTGACTACGGGAAGATCCTCGGCAACCGCGCCGCAATCGTATCGCGTCTGCAATCCGGCATCCGCCAGGTCCTCGCCGCGTTCAAAGTCGACATCGTGAAGGGCGTCGCCTCGTTTGCATCACCCCATGCGCTTACGGTCACGGACGGCACGGGCCAGACACGCACCATCGGTTTCGAGAACGCCGTAATTGCCACGGGCAGTGCCGCCGCGCGCCCCGCATTCCTGCCTGAATCGCCGCGCGTCGTCGATTCTGCCGGATTTCTCGCTCTCGAGTCCCTTCCCGCAAGCCTCGTCATTCTCGGCGGGGGCGCGATCGGCTGCGAGTTCGCCACCTTGGCGGGGCAGCTCGGCTCGTCTGTCACGCTCGTCGAGCAGGTCGACGCAATACTGCCGGACGTCGACGACGACGCCCGCTCGCTGCTACTCGAATCCTTCTCCGCGCTTGGCGTGAAAGTGCTGGTCCGCGCCACGCTAAGCGACGTCGAGGCCGATGCCGACGGCGTGTACGGCACTGTCGGCGAAGAGGAAGTCTACGGCGACATCATGCTCGTCGCGACGGGACGCCGCCCCCGCATCGACGGACTCGGCCTGGAGGCCGCCGGTATCGTCGCGGACGAGGCAGGCATTCAAATAGACGCGCAATGCCGAACCTCGGCGGCAAACGTCTTCGCCGTCGGCGACGTAACGCGCGGAAGCCCGCGTCTCGCCAACTGGGCGACTATGCAGGGGGTTGTCGCAGCTGAGACCATAGCCGGGCTTAAGGCTTCGTGCGGTGAGTTTATCCCCTCGTGCGTCTTCACGAACCCGGAGATTGCCGTCGCGGGGCTTACGGAGACGATGGCGGCAAGGTCCGGCATTGCCGTTCGCACCGCCAAAGGTTACTTCGCCTGGAACGGTCGCGCATTGGCCGAGGGCGAAGGACGCGGCTTCATCAAAAGGGTCTATGACAAAGACGGCGGACGCCTCGTCGGCGTGGAAATCGCGGGACCGCGAGCCTCCGAACTCATAGCTCAGGCCTCCGTCGAAATCTGCGGCAACGCCACACCGCCCCATCCGACGCTGGTTGAGGCCCTAATGTCCTTTTAGCAGTTGGCCTATCCGTCCAGCTGTCAAACCGTCCAACCGTCAAACCTCCAGAATGTCGCGGACGGTCTCCATCGGAAGCCCCACGACATTCGTGAAGGAACCGACGATCTCCGCGATGAGGCGGTCGCCGCAGTCGGCGGCATCGTAGGCGCCGGCGCGGTCGAGCGGATGGACCGCTTCAATGTAATCTGCGATGTCAGCCTCGGAAAGCACCTTGAAGCGGACAAGCGAGGCTTCGACGCGCACAATGGGAGCGGCATCGCCGGCGCGGGAGAAGGCGACGGCCGTGAAGACGGTCTGCTGCCGGCCTGAAAAGGCGCGGAGGAAACAGGACGCCTCTTCTTCGTCGCGCGGCTTGCCGACGAGCTTGCCGTCGAACCAGACGAGCGTGTCGGCCGCGAGGATGTCCGCATCGGGACGGACGGTGCGGCATGCGGCGAGCTTGGCCAGGGCGTTGTGGGTAACGGTGCCGACGGGGTCGGCGCTGTCGGCGATTTCCCCGGCCTCCGGCGCCACGACCTCGAACTCATAGCCGGCCTCGCGGAGAAGGCGCTGCCGACGCGGGGAACCTGAGCCCAGGACGAACCGGCTCATCTCAGCACATCGCCCCCTTGTGGCCGGCGACGTAGGCGGAAAGGGCCGTAGCCTCACGCATGGCGGCATCGGCGCCCTTCCCCGAGAGGAAGGCGACGCACCACGCGGCGAGGAAGGCATCGCCGCAGCCGACGGTGTCGACGAGCTTATCGCAGGGTGCGACCGGATACTCGGCGAAGGCGGCGCCGTCGTAGAGCATGCTCCCCTTCGCGCCGAGCGTGAGAATGACGTACGAGAGGTTGAAGCGGGTGGCCAGCGCGGCGACGACCTCGCGCCGGTCTCCGGAAATGGAGAAAAGGGCCGCGAGAACGTCGCACTCCTCGTCGTTGAGCTTGAGCACGTCGGCGGCCTCAAGCGATTCGGCAATGACCTCGCGCGAATAGAATTTCTGGCGGAGGTTGATGTCAAAGAACTTCAGCGCGTGAAGGGAGGGATGGCGCAGGACGCGGAAAAGCGTCTCGCGCGAACGGGCGTCACGTTGCGCGAGCGAGCCGAAGACGACGGCCGAGAGTTGCGGAATGACGGCGGCAAGGGCCTCCGTGTAGGGGATGGCATCCCAAGCCGCGGGCTGGTGGATGACGTAGGAGGGGATGCCGTTCGCGAGCGAAACGGTGACGGTGCCTGTGGGGAGTTCGTTGCGGGCGACAAGCGAGCAGTCAATCCCCTTCCCGTTCAGGAAGGCCAGGAGGTCGTTGCCGTCGGCATCCGCGCCGACGGCGCTGACCACGAGCCCTTGCGCCCCCAGTTTCGCGGCGTGGAAGATGACGTTGGCGGGGGCGCCGCCGCACTGGCGGCCGTCGGGAAGCATGTCCCAGAGAACTTCGCCGACGCCGGCGATGATAAGCGATTTCTGCGTGTTGTCCATGGCATTCGTTCCATTCATTCCCGGCCGCATGGCCGAACGTGGTATAATTATATCCCAAATCGGCACGCCCTTGAAAGTTCTTCTTGCGAACGGCCGGATTTAACCTTACAATTTTAAGGGTATGCCCTATCAGTCACTAGGAATGATGCAGCAGCAGCGCCAGGTCCAGACCTTGGCGCCGCAGATGCGTCAGTCGCTCGAAATCCTCCAGCTCCCCATAATGGAGCTGCGGGCAATGATCCAGAAGGAGATGGAGCAGAACCCTGTGATCGAGGACGTCTCCTCCGCCCAGGAACTTGTGGTGGATACGACGGCGGAGTCCGGCGCCGAAATCGAACGCATGGCAAGGAACGCGCTCGAGGATTCGCGCCGCGACCACGATGCGAAGGCCCAGGCGAACGACGATGCGGGCGCGCTGCCGGAGGGCGACCCCAAGCCCGGCAAGGACACCGACGAGCCGCAGCTTGACTTCGACAAAGACACGCTCCGCACGCTTGGAAGCGAGGACGAGGGCTACCTCTTCGATGACGACCAGGTGTCACAGCCCTATACGAAGGAGGCCGAAGAGCGCCGCCAGTACATGTTCGACTCCCTCGCCCAGACGGTTTCGCTCCAGCAGCATCTGCTGGACCAGCTGCTGGCCGCAGACCTCTCCGTGGAGGACACCCAGATAGGCGAGATGATTGTCGGCGGACTGAACGACGACGGATTCCTCACGGTCTCTCTCGATGACCTCGCCGACCAGACCGCCTTCCCGAAGGAGCACATTGCGCGCGTCCTGCGCGTCGTTCAGGGCTTTGACCCGCCGGGCATCGCCGCCCGCGACGGACGTGAATGCCTCCTCCTCCAGCTGGAGGGCGTCGACACCCCCGGGGCCGACTTGGCACGTGAAATCATCGCGCACCACCTCAAGGACTTCGCCCAAAGGCGCTTCCAGCAGATTGCCGACGCGCTCGGCTGCTCCCTTGAGGACGTCGACGTCGCCGAAAAGGTCATCCTGCGCCTCAATCCAAAGCCGGCCTCGGCAATGGACGGCAAGACTGCAGAATACATCACGCCGGAGGTCTTCGTCGACCGCGACCCGAGAACGGGCCGGTGGACGGTCCGGATAGACGACGACCAGCTGCCGCGCATCCACATCAGTTCCACGTACCGCAAGATGCTCGACCGGCCCGAAATCCAGTCCGATACGAAATCGTACATCCGCGAACGCATGCGCGCCGGACAGTTCCTCCTGAAGAGCATCGAGCGACGCCAGCAGACCATTTTCAGCATTGCCAGCGCCATCGTGGAGGCGCAGCAGGACTTTCTGAACCGGGGCGTGACCCACCTCAAGCCGATGACCATGGCGGAAGTCGCCGAAAAGGTCGACGTCAGCGAGACGACCGTGAGCCGGACCGTCGCCAACAAGTACATGCAGACGCCGCGAGGCGTCTTCGAGCTCAAGTACTTCTTCTCCACGGCCATTCAGACGAAATCCGGCGGTTCGATGTCCAACAAGACGGTGCAGGACCGCATCGCCGCGATGATCAAGGCAGAGGATCCCGCCGCACCGCTCTCCGACCAGGCCATAATGGACAAGCTCGCCGCGGAAGGCATCAAGATTGCGCGCCGGACCGTCGTGAAATACCGCCAAGTCCAGAAGATACCCTCTTCCGACAAACGCCGCCGCGCCTAACGCCTCCTTTGGCAATGTTGTAGAATGTCTTTGTTTCGAAATCGCCCTTAAGGACACCCACAATGACGAACTCCGCTCCCTACATCCACGAAGACTGGCTTCTCCATTCGCCAGCCGCATGCGAACTCTACCACCGCTACGCGGAAAACGAACCGATTCTCGACTACCACTGCCACCTTCCTCCGGCTGAAATCGCGGCGGACAAGCGCTGGGCCAACCTCGCCGAAGTCTGGCTCGGCGGCGACCACTACAAGTGGCGCGGCATGCGTTCGGACGGCGTCGATGAACGGCTCGTCACCGGCGACGCCTCCTGGCGGGAAAAGTTCAACGCCTACGCCGCATGCATGCCCCACTTCATCGGCAACCCCCTCTTCGACTGGTCGCACCTCGAACTCGCGCGCTACTTCGACATCCATGACATCCTCACGCCCGAGACCGCAGACGCCATCTGGGAGCGCGCCATCGAGCGCATGGCAGACCCGGCCTTCTCCGCCCGCGGTCTCATGACCCGCAGCAACGTCCGCGCCGTCTGCACGACCGACGACCCCTGCGACGACCTCGCCAACCACCGCATCGTCCGCGAGGACGCCTCCTTCCACGTCAAGGTCCTGCCCGCCTGGCGCCCCGACAAGGGCTTCAAAATTGACAACGCCGGACCGTGGAACGCCTGGGTCGACCGCCTCGCCTCCGCTGCCGACCGCGACATCGCGACCTTCGCAGACTTCCTTGAGGCACTTCGCGTGCGCCACGCCTTCTTCGCCGAAAACGGATGCCGCCTCTCCGACTACGGCATCGACACCGTTCCCGACCTCCCCGTCCCCACCGACGCCGAGATGGCCGCATCCTTCGCGAAGGCGCGCGCCGGCAAAGCCGTCGGTCCCGTCGAGGCCGACGCCTTCCGCCTCGGCATGCTCGTCGCCTGCGGCCGCATGGATGCCGAGGCCGACTGGACGTGGCAGCTCCATTACGGCGCCCTTCGCAATGCCTCGACCCGTATCTTCAACCTTCTCGGCCCCGACTCCGGCTGCGACAGCATCGACGACCAGCCCGTCGCCCGCGGAATGGCGCGCCTCCTCGACACGCTCGACCGCGACGACCTCCTGCCGCGCACCGTCATCTACAACCTCAATCCGCGCGACAACGCCCTCGTCGGCTCGATGATCGGCAATTTCCAGCGTGGCCCCGTCGCCGGCAAAATCCAGTTCGGAAGCGGCTGGTGGTTCAACGACCAGAAGATCGGCATGCGCGCCCAGCTCGAATCGCTCTCCCAGCTCGGCCTCCTGCCCCGCTTCGTCGGCATGCTCACGGACAGCCGCTCCTTCATGAGCTACCCGCGCCACGAATACTTCCGCCGGGTGCTCTGCGACCTCCTCGGCTCCTGGATGGACGCCGGCGACCTCCCGCGCGACTTCGGCCTCGTGGGCGGCGCCGTCCGCGACATCTGCTACGCCAACGCCGAACGCTACTTCGGCTTCAAATAGGCCGTCCGCCGGTCCTTGAGCCGGCACGCTTCTTCGCCTTGGCGAAAACGCCGTTCCCCTCCCCCGCCTCCGTGACTGGAGGCGGAGGTTCTTTCGGCGACGGACTGGGGCCAACCACTTTTTCCGATTGCGCGCGCCTTGTCCGGACGGCGGCCTTGCCACTGCCTGGATCAAGGTGGCCGCCATCGTTGAATTTCGCTTTCCTCGCCGCGAGGCCCGCGAGCCATCCCGTCCGCCGCTCAATGACAACGAGCAGGAAGACGAAGGCGGCGGCCACGTAGAGCCACGGCGCCCATTCGACGCGCGTCCGTCCAACCCCCATGCGATCCCATGCGGAGGCGACGTCCGCAAGGCGTTCCCCGCCTGTAAGCGCGGCGATTCGGGCAAGCAGTTCCGCGCCCTTCCCGCCGTCCTCGCGGAATTCCGCGGAATAGGGAAGACGGTAGGGCGGAAGCGGACGGGTGCCACCGTCCGGCAGAACCACGACCGGCAAGACAGTCTCCTCGCCCGAAACGGGGATGACGGCGGACTGGACGTCCACCGCCTTCCAGACGAGCCGCGTCTCGTCAACGGACGTCCCCTTCCCCGGACGCGACCGCATCACCTTGAGTGCAAGTCCCTCTCCCGCGACGGCGAACCTGTCGGCCGCGTCGGCGTAGGCGGAGACTTCCAGTCCGCCGTCGACAGGGCGCGAGACGATTAGGAAGCCCGAAGCGAGGGCGTCGCCGGCCCCGGCGACGTAGCGGGCCAGCGCGGCATGGAAGGCGCCGACCTTCCCCCAATTCGCAAAGGGGCCGGTGTATTCGCCGTCGGCTTCGCCGGCGAAGGCGAGTGTACGTCCCGCCCCATAGGAGCGAATTGAAAGGAGCGGGGCCGCGTTCTCGTCGTCGCCCACTGCAATGGCCACACCGCCCGGCTGAAGGTAGGTCAGGTTGTAGCCACCCAGCGCCGGAGCCCCCGCGAGCGGGATGTCCGTGAATTGCGGGAGGGCCGAAGTGAAGACCGGCAGGACGTGGTTCGTGACCATGGCGCTTCGCGCGACGGTGATCGTGTCCTGCGCGAAGAGGCGCGGAATCTCGTGAGGGTCCTCGCTGAAGGCGCACATGCCGCGCCCGAGCGAGGCGATGTCCTCCAGAAGGACGGCGTCGCAGTCGGTGTTGCGTCCAAGGCCGATGACGCTGACCGTGATGCCGGCGTGGGCCGCGACGTCGAGGAGCGTGGCGTAGTCACCCGGTTCCTCTGAGTCGGCCGCGTCAGCAAAGAGAATGACGTGCTTGACGGAGGCCTTCGACTTCTCCAGCGCGTGAAGCGCCGCGACGAGGGCGTTGTAGACGAAGATGCCTCCGCCTTCGGACTTGATGCCGAGGATTTTCCCTCGCTTTGTCCGGGCCTCCTCGGCGGACATGAGCGGCAGCACCTCGTGCGCCTCGCAGTCCACCGCGTAGACGGCGATCTCGTCACCGGGCGCAAGCATGTCGACGACATCGGCCGTGGCGATGTCCGCGAGGTCCATCTTGGTGCGGCCGCCGCCGGCGGGAAGCGACATGCTGCCGGAGCGGTCGAGCGCCACTGCGACCGCCACGGAGAACTTGCGCCGCTCGTTGCGGAGTTCCATCGAGACTGGAAGCGCCTTTTCGATTGGCGAATGGTAGTAGCCGCCCGCGCCGAAGGCATTGCGGCCGCCGGCAAGGGCGAAGCCGCCGCCCGCGACCTCGACCCAGGACGCAATCGCCTCAAGCGCGGGAACGCCAATTTCGTCGGCACGGCGGTTCTCGACCACAATGCCGGAATAGCCGGCAAGTCCCGCCGGCGTCCAGTCCACGTCCGACGGCTCCGCCGTGACGACCGGGACGCCGCCCGAGGCGAGCGCGGCCGGGAAACGCGATTCAGGCGAGGCGGGAATCACGAGAAGCGGCCGCCCTGCGCCCCCAGAAACGATGAAGCGGGCGCGGTTGTTCTCCTGCCGCACATCGAGGCCCTTCTCGGGGGTGATGACGATGTCGTAGGCGGCCACGCCTTGAATGGGGACGTCGTCGCGGAACGTCATCGGCGAGAGACCGGCCGGAATCTGCCGCGTCCCCTTGAAGATCGGCGTGCCGCCGCGCCTGAGCACGTAGTCAACCGTCTGCGCGGACGGGGAGGAGATCCAGGCCGTCGCCAGCACGGCCGCGCCGTCCGCGACATGCAGGGGGGCGTCGAGATGGACGATGGCGGTGTCTGCGCGACCGCCGGCTTCGGAGAGTCGGTAGTCGATAGGAATGCCGCGCGCAAAGGCCCGTGCCGCCGCGTCCGAAAGCGGGTCATCGCCCGTGAAACGTCCATCCGTGAGAAGAACGATTCGCCCGGTGGTGCCGGGTTCGATGAGGCCGAGGGCCGCATCGAGCGCCGCATCAAGATCGGACCCGTCGTCGTCAAGGTCGGTCGAAAAGGCGGAAAAGGCGGTCGCCTGCGGCGCCTGCTCGATTTCAGTCGTCGCGGCGAAGGAGACGACGCCCAGTTTCTCCCCGCCCTTCATGCGCGCGGATGCCGCGGAAATGAGTTTGCCCTGCGAGGCGCGCTCGGAGGGTTCAATCGATGCGCTTCGGTCGGCGACGACGACAAGCGTGCCGTTGCGTCGCGACATCTCCACGGCAGGCCGCACGAGGGCCAGAAGGACGAGCGCGTAGACTGCGGCGCGCAACGCGCCGCAGACGATGGCTGGACGGTTTGACTGTTTGACGGTTTGACTGCCTTCTGAATTATGAACTCCGAACTCTGAACTCTGAACTCTGAACTGGCCCGCCAGGGCCAACTGGTGCGCCAGCACCAACGCGAGGGCCACGAGCCCGGCCCAGAGCGCGAGAGGTCGGAAATCGGTCGAGGAGAGGTCCGGCGCTTCGTTGCTCCGCAGCGAAACGCCGACGGACGCCGAGCAGTCGGACTCCGCGACGGGAAAACGGTGGGGACGCGCCGCAGTGGCGCGCTCGGGTGCGTCCGGCAGAAGTCCCGCCGCATAGTCGAGCGCGTTCCAGACGAGGATGGGCCAGGCCGTGCTGCGGAAGAAGGCGTCACCCGCACCGGCGGCCACGATGCCGAGTTCGGGCGGACGCGGCGCCGCGCGGAAGGCGATGACGGCATTCCGCCCCGCAAAAAGCACGGCGCGTCCAGGCGGGGCGTTCGTGCCAGCTGGCCAGACAAGCCCCGTGAAGTCCGCGCCTCCGGCGAAGGGACTGGCCGAATCGGCGAGATACGGCCCCGTGCAGGGGACAGGCTCCACGGGCTTGTGGAAGACGATGCGGAACCGACCACTCCCAAGAGGACTCAACTTGTCGGGGCCGCCGCCCCCGGCCTCCGCAAAAACGACGGCCGCCGTCTCCCCCTCTTCCGCCGCGCGCCAGGAAAAACCGCTTGCATCCAATGCGCGGCGAACAACGGCGGCAAGCCTCTCATCCGCGACATCCATGGCTATGGGCAGTTGCGGTGCCGCGCATTGGGGCAGACGAGCCTCGTCGTCGATTGCGAGCGCGTTGCCGGAACTTCCGACTTTTGACTTTTGACTTTCGACTAACCTGACGGATGCGTCACCAAAGCCAAGCGGCAAAGCCGCCGCGAAGCGGGCGACGCCCTGGGCGTCTGGCGTCACGGAAAAGGCAAGCGGTGCCGCCCCGCTTGCGGAGAGGTCGGACACGGAAAAGGCGAAGGGCGTGCGGTCGCCAGCCGGGAATCGGCGCAACTCGACATAGAGCGAATCGGGGGAGCCGACGCCGCCGGGGGTGCGCGAGGCAAAGGAGATCGCGTTATTCAAGACGGGCTCGCCAAAGGCGAACCAATCGACGCCTGCCTCCTGCGAAAAGCCCTCGGGAGGCGCGTGGTCCGTAAGGACGATGACGCGTCCACCCCCAGTTGCAAGGCGGCGGGCGCGGGCGACGGCATCGGCAAGGGAGTCGCCAGCCGAGGTGAAGTCCCCGTACTTCCCGGACGCGATGCCTGAGGCAGAGGCCTCCTCCTGCCCGAAGACCTGCGGCCCTTCGACCGGCGCGGCGACGACCTTCATCCGCGTCGCCCCCGTGCGCGCAATCTCCGTCCGCAGGAAACGGGCGGCACGATTGGCCGGGGTGATGCCGTCGGCGCCCTTGGCCGACATCGAGGCGGAGACGTCCAGCACCACCGTGAGCGGCGGCGCGGCGGCGCGGCGAACATGGGGCGAGAGGGCGGCGAAAACCAGAAGGGCCAGAATCGCCAGTTCAAGGAAGAAGATTGGTGGAAGACGGAGACGGTCGCGACGTCGTCCGCCGCCGCCTGAACGGACCGCGAAGCGCCACAGCATCAGGCTTGAGACGCGGCGGCGGCGGAACTGGGCGCGGTAGAGATACGCGGCGACAAGTCCCGCTACGGCCGCGGCTCCGATCAGCGCTGCTGGCGTTGCGAAATACATGGCACACATTATACCACTTTGGAATACAACGCAGAGTGTGGTATAATTTTCCCATGAAAGACGCAATCACCCTTTCCGCGAACCGCCAGAGCTACGCAATCGCACTTCCCGGCCTGCAACTTGCGGGCTGCCGCATTTCCGTCGAAGCCGACGGCACTTCCGCCGATGCCTCGGCCCTCGTCCTGACGCATGACGGCGGCGCCTCCGTCATCGCCGGGGAAACGCCCTTCGGCCCCATCTCCGTACGCTTCTCCCCCGTCGCGGGCAAATCCGCCGTCACCCTCGTCGCGACACTCGACCTCAACGCCCCCGCGCGCCGCATCGCCCTCCGTCCCCTTTCGGGTCTGACGCTGAAAGGCGCCACGCACCTTCTCAGCCACGGCCGTTCGATGGGTGGATGCAAGACCTGCAAACTGCCCGCCGCGCGCCTGGAGAATGAGGCCGGCGAGGAACCCGGAGCGAAGTTCGAGAGCTTCTTCCAGACGATGGTCTCCTTCCCCTCCCGCAAACTGCACGTCACGCAGACTCTCAAACAGGACAACCTCACGTCCGTCACCGGCACCGTCGACGGCGACGCCATCCGCGGCTTCGCAGTCGCCACGTGCTTCGAGTTCGCCAAGCCCGGACGACTCACAGCCGAACCGACCACGCTGGCCGCCGTCACGGACGGACACCAGGCCATGCGCGCCTGGGGCGATGCGCAGCAAACGGCCCCCCTGCCCGCAGAACCCCAGCCCGTCGGCTGGAACAGCTGGGACTACTACCGCTGGACCATCACGGAGGACGAGGTCCTGAAAAACGCCGAATTCATCGCCTCCGACCCCGTCCTTTCCAAATACGTCAAGCGCATCATCGTCGACGACGGCTGGCAGTACTGCTACGGCGAATGGGACCCCAACCCCTTCTTCAAGTCCGGCATGGACGCCCTTGCGCGAAACCTCCGAAAAATGGGGTTCGTCCCGGGCCTCTGGATCTGCCCGGGCATCGCCGAGCCGCACAGCCGCATCGCCCAGTGGCAGACCGACTGGCTCGCCATGAGCGAGGGCGGCGACCCCTGCCTCTCCTTCGACTGCATGCGGCGCAAGGGTTTCATCATCGACCCGACCCTCCCGGCTGTGAAGCAATGGCTCCACGACCTCTTCACCCGCTACGTCGAAATGGGCTACGGCTACTTCAAGACCGACTTCCTCATGCCCGTCTGCAAGGCCCCGCGCTACCATCGCGACATCCCCCGCGGACAGATCATCCGCGAACTCATGACGCCGATCACGGACGCCCTCCGCGGCAAGGCCGACCTCCTCGGCTGCGGCTACGACTACAACGGCGGCTGCGACCTCGTCCGCATGGTCCGCGCCGGAGGCGACATCCATTCGACCTGGAGGTGCGCCAAGGCCAACGCCATTTCCGTCGCCGCCCGCTTCTGGGCCTCGAACCGGACGTGGACCACCGACCCCGACTTCTGCGTCTGCCGCGGCCCCGAGACTTCGACCGACCCCGACCTCGGCCGCCTCCGCTGCCTGTACGTCTTTGTCGAGCCCGATGAGAAGCGCCGCGGGTTCAACGAAGACCTGCCCTGGAGCTTCGGGTTCGACACGATCCGCGCCAGCGAGGCGGAATGCCTCCTCTCAATCGCCCTCATGAACGGCGGCGCCATCAACCTCTCGGACAAGCTCTACGTCCTCAACGACCGCGGCCTCGACCTCGTCCGCCGCACTGTCTCCGCCGCGCGCGGCTCGGCGCCGACGCCCGTCGACCTCTTTGAGAGCGACCGCGCCTCAAAGTGGTTCCAGACGATTCCCGGCGGCTGCCGCGCCCTGCTTGTCAATTGGGAGGATGAAGAGGCGGAACTCGCGCTTGACCTCGCCCCCTTCGGCGTCAACGCCGCCACGGCCCGCAACTTCTGGACGGACGGGACAATCGCCGTCAACGGCAACGTCCTCCGCGCCACGCTCAAGCCGCATTCCTGCCTCCTCGCCGAATTCCGGTAGCAAAGGGCAAGCGCTACTCCACCGGCAGCTTGTGCTCAGGGAAGGCCTCGAAGTTCGGGCAAACGGGAAGCGTTTCGTCGTCGGTCGGAATTACGTAGTCGGGTCCATTCTTGTTGGCCGGGCACTTGGGTTTGACCTTAATAAGGTTTTCCGGTCCGTAGATTGTCTCGGGGGAAGGCTCTTCGCTATTGAAGAGCACTTCAGTTACGGCGTCGTGGATAAGCCGCAAGTTGTCAATGCAGCCGTTTTTCTGCGCAAGTGCGCGGTTTTTGATGAAGTTGGGAATGGCAAGCGTTGCAAGGAGACCGATGATGAGCACCACGATCATGATCTCCACGAGCGTAAAGGCCGATTGATGATATTTCAGCAGAGCTTTCATTAACAAGTGAATTGTAACGTTTGGTGTGGAGAAAGTCAAGCGGAATACCGAGAGATTAAAAAATCCGCTTCCAAATCTCCTGCGGATAGGTTACGAACCATGCGCGAAGAAAGGCTTTTGTCTTCCATCTGGGTTGGTTCCACGGCCCATCAACCTCTATGGGTTCTGTCCAGGCATAGTATTCAAGGAGATGGTCCGTGCTGTCTCCCCATGGGACATAATAACCAAACGGCGTCTTGAACCAATACTTAGGATTCCTTGTTGTTTTTTGGGGAGAAGGCTGGGGTTGTTGCTCCGCTTTTGCGACCTTGGTCTTCCTGCTCTCAGCATCGTCGCGAATCCAATCGCGTTCGTCCCAATCCGCATTCAAGCCAAAAACATGGGCAAGTTCACTTGCGGGGGAGACTTCCGTTTGACTTTCCTTTCCCAATTCCCTTATAAGAAGCCGTGTTCGGTTTTCCCTACAGGTTAGATAGTTGTATCGTGGACAAAAGCCACTCACCTCCGTGGCCAACTTTTTCCTAAACTCGATCGGCCCCAACCAGAACGGTGAACTAATCCTCTTTCGCGATACCGACAACTCGACGGCCTTGCACCCGATGCCTTTGGCGAGTTGAAGACTCTGCGCGACGGCAAGAAGACAGAGCAAAATAGTGGCAATGACGGAGAGCAGCCTTTTGAGCGGAGCGGATAGTCGAACGTTCGCCCATTCCGCCGCAATGACGATGGCCAGACATCCAAGAGAGGAAAGCCAGGCTTGGTATCTTGTGAAGCCAATCATGTGCTTGGGGACAAGAAGAAGCAGAAGTACACCTCCAAGCCCCCAGATTCTTCCCCTTCGCAGGATCAGGAGAAGCATGATGCAAAGCACGATTCCCATTCGGGCGGAGTCTGACGGAAACTCGCACCATCTCCACCAGACGCCAAATGGATAGAACTGGTCGTCGTGCAAGAACTTCCTATAGAATGCGATAGTTCCGCTTGGGCTCAGATAGGCATGAGACATGAGCCCCATCCGCCCCATCTTTAAATAGTCTGCATTTCCCCCTTGCAAATCCCAGGTCAAGTCCATTACAGGGAAGCGACTAGCATCGACCGTCTTGAACGGGTAGAACGGATGCCCGTAGGATTGCCACGAAGTTCCAAGTGGATTCCAGGAGATCAAGCCCGACAGTAGAACAAGCAGACAGCCCCATGCCGAGAATCGACCAACCCATTGCCTCCACTTGGCACGTTCCTTCCAGAGTTTCGCACCGACGAACAAAAAGCAAAAGATGAAGGCAGCCATCAGACCATTGAGCTTGAGGTTCATCATCCAGATGCACCAAACTGACAAAGACACCCAGTCGCAACGCTCCTGCTTGAGCGAGTCGTGCATGGTGAGTAGGAGTCCGCAGGAAGCGAAGGCCAGACAAAGGTCCAGCGGCATGCGCCATGCAACCATAGGCAATACGCCCACCAACGCTAGAATGAGCATGACGCGAGGCAATCCGCTGAACTTGCGGAGCGATGTCATAAAGACGCCACACCAAAGCACAAAAGAAGCGGAGAAGGTCAAGGCAAGTGGATCGCGTATGAAGCAATATGAAACCGCCGAGAAGACGGCCATCGTCTTTGGTAGGAAAGCAACATGGAGCGGGGCCATTCCCCAAAGGTCAAGTCCGAGTGATTCCGCCACCCTTTCCGCCATGGGATCCCAAATGGGGTTCCAACCTTCAATTAAGAACTGGATCATTGGCAGATGATAGGCAGGCATGTCGGGACAAGCGGGATCATCCCAAAGAAGAGGTGGAATCAGGCATCGCAACGTAAAGAGGAAGAAAGCGAAAAGGAAAGCCGAAACAAGAGCGGATTTTCTGTTCCTCTTTTGAACGAACGGCGCAACGATAACAACGAGTACCGCCGCCCACCATTGCCATGCGGCGCATCGTCCGCCAGCAAGAAGCGAGACGTCAGCAAATATGACAACAAGAAGTGGAAAGACGATTATTTGCCGTTCAAGAACGGAGAGGCATCCTTTCAAATTTGGCGAAACTGATGTCTTCATGGTTCCAAAACGGTTATTGAGACTACTGATAGAACCAATAGCCAAAGGCGAGATGATCTCCGTAGATTTGCACAAAGCTCGTGTCGCCTTTTATTGCGCTTCCGGGAATGTGGAAGGCAATTTCCGTGAACCGCTCGTCATCGTCGTCGATCGTCGTCTGAAGGGAGGTAACAGCTTCCCCGTCGACAAAAAGGTTTAGCCGGGATTCCTTCTTTAGTGAAAGTGTTTCGGCGGGCGCATATATGTTGGCGCGGACTTTTTCCGCCTTCGATGCTATTCGCGCAATCATGATGGTATCTTGCGCGGGCTTTAGTCGGACACGCATCTCCGACCAGCCAATGACAGGTCGTCCCACATCGACGATCCGTGTTCCGTCACATTCTCCGTCTTTGGCAAAAGCCAAATAGGAAAGTCCTGGCAGGCGATAGTTGACTACGAACTCTGTTCGTCTCTCGTCACGCAAATAGCCCACGTCAACGTTGTCCGCAAGGGCAAGCCCCGCAAGTGGAGCATTGGTCGATACGGGTTCCAACGCAGAATCCAAGCATGTCCAGTCAGTTTTCCAAAGGCTAAAGCGGTTCAACCCCTGAAAGACTTGTTCATCCGCAAGTGGTGTGGCGTCCCAATTAACAAATGTCGGTTTTGGGGAAAATGCAAGCCAGTATTCGAAGCGGTTTTGAACCTCATGCGCCAGAGTTTCAAGCGCACAAATCGTTTCGCGCGCCCGAAATGCTGGGGAATAGAGTCCTTGCAGATGCCTGATGGCCTTCCCATGGAATAAATAAGCCCCACCAACTGAACCCATGCTTCCAATGTCTCCATCATTTGATGCCAATGCTTTTGCCATTGAATCATAAGTTTCGTAATCCAGTTGATTGGCTTGAGCATTTTTACCAAACCATCCAATGGCGGCAATGGCGCCGACGCACTGGAAGACGATTGCAAATAACGTCACTACCTCCCAGGATAGCCTTTCTTTTGCCCATACGGCAACCTGAATGATACCATGGGAAGCAAAGACAAAACCAGTTGGCAAAAGCCAAGCGAGATAGCGGTCGAAGTTTGTTCCCTGCCATCCCCCTGATGCAACCGAAAGGAGTTCAAACAAACAGGCGAGGAGCCAACCTGCCGACCTTGGACCACGAGAGTGCCAGTCGAAGGTGCAAACACCAATCCAGGCAAAAAGTGCACCAAGGAAGGGGATGGCGAAGGTCGCCCGGATCGAACTTCCCGCAGGCTGGCCAAGTGTCAGTTGGCGGACCATGGCGATGAAGTCCACAAGTGTCATCCAAACGGCATCCAAAAAGGATAAGTTTCCGAAATAGCCTTTAAACTCAACAGAATGGAACTGAAATTGCCCGGTAAGCAAATAATTGAAGGCGAAGACGCCGACGCCGGAAATGGCGGCGACGCACACGGCGATAAAACCGCCGTGTGCGAGTGACGTGTGACAAGTGACAAGTGACAAGTGGTTCTCCTGGGAAGGCCCCGCTTGTCGAGACCGACCAGACGAATTGACGAACAAAAGAACAAAAGAACAAAAGATGACAATTCCGAATCCGACAACGAGCATCATGCCCTCCGGTCGACACCACGGCGAAATTGTGAGGAGGATGGCGAAGAGAATTCTGCGGTTTCGAAGCCAGGCGGCGAAGACGCCTGCCGTGACAGCCATGATGAGGCCGGTGTCCGTCTGGCCAAAGGCGCAGCAGGCGGATTGTCCGAAGAGACCGAGGAGAACAGAGGCGCACAGCTTTGAACGGTCATCGTCGAGAAGTGATTCGAAAATATGGTGCCAGGCGTAGAGAAAGGCCAGATAGAGAAGAGCGTTCAGGAGGAAGCCGCCCAAAAGAAGCGAGGCCCCCTTCATGCCGAGCAGATACGGGATGGCGAGGAGGAAGGGGTAGAGGTGCGAAGTGCAGCCCGTCGAGGGAGCCTCGCCGGGGGAGAAGACGAAAGGCTGTCCGAGGGCGATCTGCTTCGCTGACTGGCAGTAGAGCAGCGAGTCGGGCTGCGGGAGCGCCACCGAGAATGGTCGCGGCGTCAGCATCGAACCGACAAAGTAGTAGGCAAGAATCTGCAAGCCGCCGAGGAAGAGGAGGATGGCGAGGCGGTTGGAAGGTGTGGTGCGTATGGTCATGGCGGAGGAAGTGGGGAATTATGGGATTATGGAATTATGGGGAACGGGTGGCTGCCTTCCGGGAATTAGTTCCAAAAGGAAGGATTCCACAGGGAGGCACCATATACCATCCTGAGTTCGAATTGCCTCCCGTCCACGGTATAGCAAGGCTGTAACGGCTTCAGGGTAGTCCTTTTTGAACTCACGGAGGCCGGAAAGGTCGGAATGTGAGTAATTGGTGGCGTTCTTAATCTCAAAAGCGAAAAAGCTGTTTTCACCATACAGCACGAAGTCAACTTCGATTCCCGATTTTGTCCTCCAAAAATACAGGGATAGCTCTTCTTCGGAATAGTCAACCCATGCCTTAAGGTGCTGGAATACCAATCCCTCAAGGCAAACGCCGTCCAGTTCGTTCGGATTGTCAAGCGGCCCCTTGGGGCGCAAAGTCCTAAAGACGCCCGCGTCGAAAAAGTAGAATTTCTCATGCGCGGAAAGAACTCTTTTGGCCCTTTTTGAGAAAACGGGAAGGCGTTCTGTGACCAGCATGTCGCGAAGAATGGCGAAATATCCGTCAATCGTTGATCTCTTTACTGCGCTCTCCCTTGCAATTTCACTTGCTGTAAGAACGGATCCATGTGAGAATGAAGCCACTTCCAGAAATCTGGCGAAAGCATCAAGGTTGCGAATTGCCCCTTCAGCCGTTATCTCCTCCTGTAGGTAGAGATCAAGGTATGTGCGTAGCACATCGTTGGCATCCGCATCGGAATTTCCTACAACAAGGGGTAGCATACCTACTTTCAATGCCCGGTGAAGCGAAAAGTCGGCTCCTAGCTCGCATGCCATGAACGGATGGCAGAACCGCTGCACCGCCCGGCCTCCAAGCAAGTCGACTCCTCCTGTGCGCTTCAGTTTCCTTGCGCTCGATCCCGTAAGCACGAATCGAATATCCTTGCGCTCATCAATCAGCTTGTGAACCACGTCAAGAACGGCCGGAGCGCGCTGAACCTCGTCAACCACGAAGTCGGAGATCCCTGGGTGCGCGTCGACAATCTCAAACAGACGCTCCGGACGAGCGGTCAGGGCGCGACGTTCATCGGAGCGAAGCAGATCTATGCGGTGCGCATTTGGGAAACGCTCGGCTATCCATGTGGTCTTTCCCGTACCTCTTGGTCCGAAGAGAAAGAAGCTGCGTCGTGAGTCACGAATGAGTCTTTTTTTGTTTTCCATTGTGAGAAAGTATAGCCATAATGGCTCCTTATGTCAAGCGGATTTTCCATCGCCAATGGAAAAATTGCCGCCGAATTTCCATTTGCGATGGAAAAACGGCTGGCATGGGGTACATTGGAGGTACGGCCTCTGGCCGCGCCAACCCCAAGCGCGGCGGGACGCCGCACCTCCAATTTGCGGCGGCCGCGACGAAGCGCGGCCCTCCCGGGCGTCATATAGTGTTTGGGAAGGCCCGGCTTCGCCCGGGCCGACTGGGGCACCTTCGGCCGCGACAAAGCGCGGCCCTCCCGAGGGTGGGATAGTCAGCTTTTAGCCAGAAGCTCCACGCGACAGCGCAAAAAAGAAGGCGCGCGCCAACTGGCGCGCGCCTTATTCGTGAGCTAGGATCGAATCATCAGGTTGTTGTGGTGGTGCCTTCACCCGGAAGAACATGTCCATCAACAGATCCTGGGCACGTAGGACGCCAATCTGTTGCGTCACAGTCATCAATGCTGTAATCCGATTTGACAGTTGGACACTGTGGCTTGGTTTTGATATAGCCATCGGTGCCATAGATATCGGACTCCTCAGGTGCCGGGTGACCGTCCATCTTCGCTTGTTCAACAGCTCCTTCAATCTGGCGCATGTTGTCGATGCACGCATTCATTTGCGTGTTCTTACGGGCCTTCACAAAGTTCGGGACCGCGATTGCTGCGAGAAGACCGATGATCAGAACGACGATCATGATCTCAACGAGCGTGAAACCAGACTTCTTCATAGTCATAGTAGTTACCTCTTGTTCTAAACTCCTTCGCGGTTCACCACTCAGCAGACCGCTCCGGCGTTCGTGAGTTATGCGCCACCCCGTCTAACCACTCGGCTACAAGATCAAGGTGACGCTTGAGTCAAGAGTAGCAAGGATTGTGCCAACGGCGTTTTGCGAGGTTTTCACCGCAAAAAGCGCGCTTTTTGCGGTGAAAACCTCGCAAAAACGATAATCTTGGCTTCTCATTCTTGAAAATGAGATGAAGGCAGAGATGGGTCGTCACACTTTTCCATCGAAAAACGTGACGATCATCACGTTTTTCGATGGAAAAGTGTGACGGACCGCCCGCGCTACGGCACAACGGCGATTTCGCGGATGGCGAGAGTTTGGGGCTTGTCCGGTTCCGGGAGGATGCGGATGAACTTGATGACATCCGTCTTGAGACGGAGTTCGCATTCCCCAGTCTTCTCCGAGAACTTGCCTCGCCTTTTCCACATTTGGCCGTCAAAGGAGACTTCGACGGCACCCTTTCGGAGTGTGCCGATCTTGTCGCCGCCTTTGCCGAAGCCCGTCTTGACCGTGACGGTGCCGCTGACCGCCGACGGGAACTCGACCTTGAACCAGTCGCCCTTCTTGACCGGTTTCGCCGAGACGTAGGCCGTGCCGTCAAGCCCGTCCACGGCCAGATTCGGCATGGCGTCGGCGGCCTTGCCGGGTACGCTTGCCGTGCAACGCGCCCCGGTGAGGTCCTTGGAGACGACGCGCTTGAGCTTGTCGGCCTCGCTTTTGCCGACGGGTTTCGGCCCTGAAAGAACCGGGGCCGGGACGCCGTCGTCGACGGGACGGCCATCAAGCGACTTCGAGAAGAGCCAGTTCCATGCGGATTGCTCCTGCCATGCGGCACTCCAGGCGTTGTGGCCGTCGCGCGGATAGGTGCCGGTGCGGAATTCGCCGCCGAGCGACTCGACCCGCCTCACGAATGGCGAAAGCATGGCCGGCGTGATGCCGTGGGCGCTGTAGTCGCCCGCGTTGTAGATGTGCCACCAGGCTCCGGGGTGTCGCGACGAGATGTACTGCGGCGGCGGCGGAAACGAGGCGACGGGCATCGCGGCGGCGAAGACGCCCGGATAGGAGAGCGCGAGGCCGTAAGTGCATTCGCCGCCGAAGGAGAATCCCGTCACGTAGAGGCGGTTCATGTCGACCGATGGTCCGGAACAGGAGATGGCAACCGTGCGGACCGCGCCCATGACCAGCTCCTGCATGGCCGACGGCTTTCCGGGAAGGCCGTCATACAGCGTACGTGTCCCTGTCGGGAGCGAGATGGCAAGAAGGTAGCAGGGATGGCGAGACTGAAAGTCGGCGGCTGTGACAATGCTGAAGATGCCCGTGTGGCGGAACTGGCGGTTCAGGTCATCCCCCACCTCGCCCGATCCGGGAAAGTAGACGAGCAGCGGAACGCGGCGGCCAGAGTCAGACTCGGGCTTGAAAAGCAGATAGCGAAGATGGGACGGGAATGGCTTGCCGTGCACGGCGGCGTAGCGCGCGCGGTCCGCCTTTGCGGATTCGGCGATGGCGTGAGGCTGCTCGTACTTGCCGGCCGTGAGATGGAAGCGCCTCATGTGCGCCTGAAGTTCAGGCGCTTCGCGTATGGGAAATAGAACACCGCCCCCCGGATACGGCGCCGCCAAGGCTGTAGGAGCGATTAGCAATATTGCCAGGCATATCGGGGAGAGCCTGCGGCGCTTTCTGGGAGAATATGAGATTGGGAGAATGGAGATTTTCATTCTCAAGATCTCCGAAACTCCACTCTTCAGGAAGCGAAAGCAAACACTCCGCGTTCTCCGCGAATTCTCCGCGTTCTCCGCGTTCAAATCATACCGCGTGGGTTACTTGATGACGCCGTTGCCGATGTTGATTTCCTTCGACGCGGAGGCCGAGGCCTTGCACGCCGCACAGACGCTACTGCTTGCGGTCAGCGTCACATTGACGGTGTACTTGCCGCGCGGGAGCTGAATGCCCGAGACGAGCAGCGTCGATCCCGTGGCCGTGCCGGACTGTCCGCCCACGGACCATGTCCAAGTGAACGTGTCGGGAGAGACCTTTTTGTCTTCCTTTTCCTCGGTGTGGACGTTTGACTTCCCGCCAGGGCAGGAGTCTTTAACCGTCAGAACCTGGTGGAGTCCCGATTCGACAAGGTTCATTGAGGCACCGATGTTGACTATGCCGCCGCGCTCCTTGTCGTCTTTGGCGGCAGCTTCTTTTGCGCCGTGGCCATTTCCATGGTTGACATGGAGGGAGACGGAAATTTTAGGAGCATGGACGTGCTTTTCGGAAACATCGGTCGTCGGGACGCAGATTTCGCCGCCCGACCCGCTTTCGCCATAGAAGCTCTTCGCGGACCACTTTCCGGCCGTCCCCTTGGGGATGACCACGACAGGCGGGGAGGTTAGCTCCCAGCCGGGTTGAGGCTTGACGGCGACCGAGACCGCGTCGGCATCGCCCTTGACGGCGAAGTCGACTCCGCCCTGGTTGCTCGCACCGGGGGCGTCAATCGTAACGTAGGCATTGGCGGCGCCGTCGGCAAAGGCAACGGCCGAAACCAGAACGGCGGAGACGAGGGAGACGAGAATCTTCTTCATGGCGGTCCTTTCGGGGTAGTTTCCAGACATTAGTAATTGTATCACATTTCACGCGCACATGGTGAATTTTAATCAATTGGACGCAAGACGACGTGGAAGAGGATGCCAAAGAAATGCACGACGGTGCCTGTCAGAACGAAGACGTGCCAAATGGCATGGGAGAACTTGAGGCGGCGGTTGACGTAGAAGATGCAGCCCGCCGAGTAGCAGAGGCCCCCGATGGCCAGCCAGAGAAAACCGGCCGGTCCCAAGTCGCGGAAGACGGGTTTGAGGGCGATGACGACGAGCCACCCCATGGCGAGGTAGGTGAGGGTCGAGAAGGCCTTGAACCGCCCCGTGAAGAAGACCTTGAAGAGGATGCCTGCAATGGCTAGTCCCCAGACCACGCCAAAGAGGCTCCATCCCCATGCGGCGTTAAGCGGGCCGAGGAGGATTGGCGTGTAGGTACCCGCGATGAGCAGGTAGATCGAGCAGTGGTCGAAGACGTGGAAAACGCGCTTCGCCCGGCTCTCGGCCGGAAAGGCGTGGTAGAGCGTCGACGCGAGGTAGAGGATGCACATGGTCGCGCCGTAAATCGCGACGCTCACAACCACCTTGGCGTGGCTGTGGAGCGCCGCGAAGACGACGCTGACCGCCAACCCCGCACAGCTCAGCAGAAAGCCGAGCCCGTGCGTGACGGAGTTGGCGATCTCCTCGCCGACGGTCTGCTCGATTTCGCCGTCCCGGTAGGGCCTTTTGGGGTTTCGGCCCATTGGCGCGTCCGGACTAGTAGTTCTCGGGCTCGACCTGGAAGTAGGCCTGCGGGTGGTTGCAGACCGGACAGACTTCCGGAGCCTTCTCGCCGATGTAAATGTGACCGCAGTTGCGGCACTGCCAGCGGTTCTCGCCGACCTTCACCCAGACTTCGCCCTTCTCGATGTTCGCGAGGAGCTTGCGATAGCGCTCCTCATGGTGCTTCTCGATGGCGGCGACGCCTTCGAACTGGAGGGCGATTTCCTCGAATCCCTCGGCGCGGGCCTCTTCGGCGAACTTCCGGTACATCTCGGTCCATTCCTCGTGCTCGCCGGCGGCGGCCGCCGCCAGATTAGCCGGGGTGTCGCCAATCCCGCCGAGGTGCTTGAACCAAAGCTTGGCGTGCTCCTTCTCGTTGAGGGCCGTTTCCTGGAAGATGGCCGCAATCTGCTCGTAGCCGTCCTTCTTCGCCTGGGATGCGTAGTAAGTGTACTTGTTCCTTGCCTGACTCTCCCCGCTGAACGCAGCCAGG
>JAEEGL010253676.1_pt1 | contig 29189 bp, 17 predicted proteins | sample 9134231 | NCBI WGS metagenome assembly JAEEGL01 (sample SAMN16246548, study PRJNA631951) | gut metagenome | biome: gut microbiome; feature: rumen; material: fiber-attached | host: Bos | place: Iran: Karaj | collected 2018-10 | reverse complement strand
GTTAAATTAAAATATATTTCTTTAATACTTTATATTGGTTTAATTATAATTACTTCAGTCTTACTTTCTTTATTTATTAATGACTCAACAATAACAAGAGAAAATTTAAGAATAATAAAAGATAATAGAGATTTAATAAATCATATATTAAATGGTTTATATTATATAAGAGAATTAACATTATTAAATAATGAAAAATATAAAGTTTATCTTTATAATAAAGATTATATGTATGAAAATATTACTGGAATATTAGGAGAAATATTTGAAGAAGCTTATCAATTTCAACAAAATATTTTAACAACATATTTAGAAATGACTAAAGGAAGAAAAAATTTTCTTTTAGAAGGTGATGTTTCAATAAATACAATTGAAGAAGATTTAACTGTTAAAGAAATAATATTAAATTTCAATACTGCTCTTACACAAATGTTAACTTCAATTTTTCAAATAAAAAATACTCCGCTTGATAAAATTATTCAAACTAATTCATATGTTTATTATTATACTACAAATTGTTTTAATCCTATAACAAATACATTATTAGCAAATTTTGATTCATTTACTTTTGAATTTTTTGATAAAATTAAAGATTTTAAAAATGAACATTTATATATAATTATATTATCATTAATAATTTTAATTGTAGGAGGAATTGCAATTAAAATAGTATATGATCAAATATCAAAAAGAAAAAGTTCTTATCTTGAAGTTTTTTTCGAAATTGATGAATCAGTTTGTAAAAAAGCTTTAGATAAATGTGAAAATTATGCTAATGTTTTACATCCTTTAATTCAAGGTGATCAAATTAGTAATGAAGAAGAAGAAGAAAGTATTGATAAAAAGAAAATAGTTAATAAGAAAAATTCTGATGTTAAAAAAAATAAAACTAATACTAAGGAAAAATATCAAAATTTATCTTTTATAATTAAACTTTCTTTTATTTGCTTAATTGCTTTTGGTTATTATTTAACTGTGATTTTATTTTTTCAATATTCACTTGAAAATATTCAAACTTATGTTGAAATGTATAATATCACTGCTTATAAATCTGAAATATATAATTGTTTATTTGATGATTTAAGAGAATATTTTTTTGATAAAAATGAATTTACTGGAAATATGAAATATAAACTATTATTAGAAAAGAAATTAAATTATATTTATGAATATATAAAAGAAGAAAGTAAGAAATTTTCAGTTAAAAAATTACCTAAAACATTTAGAAAAAGATATCAAGGAACAATTTTAGGAAATTTATGTTCTTATACAAGAGATTTATTTACTAATGATATTTATAATAATTATTTAATTGATAATGGATATACTTGTACTTCAGCAACAGGAAATAGTTCTGATTATGGTTTAAATGTATTTGTTTCTTATTATTTACAAAAAATAAGAACTCAAAAAAATTTATATGATTTTATAATTGGTATAGGAGAAAGTTTAAATTTTGAATATAACAATACATTATATGGTACTAAATTTCAAATTAATAATAATGATGAATCATACATTATAAATGACCCTTTTCAAGTTTTTAATTATGAAGATATTTTTTTATTATCTATTATGAGGAGATTTTATGTAGATCCTATTTATGATTCTTTATTACAAAAATTTTATGAAAGTATATATGATTATTGGAGTTCAAAATATCATTTATGTTCTGTTTTAATTGTTTTATTAATTATTGGTATTACTTTATTTTTTGCTGCTTATATTATTCCTTTTATTTATAAATTAGATCAAGATATATATAAAACTAAAAATATGCTTTCTATTATTCCTAAAGAAGTTTTAGCTTCTCTAAGAAATATTTCTGTTTTGTTAAATTTAAGTAATGCTGTTAAACCTACTACTTCTACAAAGAATAAGAAAAAAGAAAAGGAAAAAGAAGAAAAAATAATTAATTATGATGAATAATTAATATATATATAATTATTTTTTAAATTATTTATAAATTTATTTTTAAAATTAATTTATTAACACTCAAAAGTTTATAATAATTTTGATTTTTGTATTAAATTATTATACAATATAATATAATAATTTTATTATTTATTTATCGTTCAATAAAATATTTTGTTTGTAAAAATGAAATATGATTTTGAAAAAGAAGATTTAGGAATTCAAAATCAAATAATTCAATCAGTTATAAATAAATCTATAAGTTATAATAATAAAAGTTTTATTTCTAACACTCCAATTATTAAAATGAGTCCTTTGTTCTTTCAAAATAAAACCGAACCAAATAATAATGAATATTTATCAAAAAACGAAAACATGACGTATAAAAAATCAAACACTAATTTTGAATTTCATTCAAATATAAATTTATTTCCTAATCCTTTTAAAAATAACTTAAATTTACTTTTAGATAATAATAATTTTTTTTTTAATGATGAGCTTTTTAAATATCAAAAAAACAATTTTAATAATTTAAATTCTTTTCTTTTCCCAAATTTAAATTTAAATAATAATAATGAAAATAATCAAACATTAATTAATGAAAATTCTTTATTTTTTACTGAGAAACCGAATTTAATTTTACCTGAAAAAAAAGAAGAAAAAAATAGATTTATAAATAAAAAACAAAAAAGAAATGAAGAAACAAAATTAAGAATAAGAAAGAAAGCAATTAAGAAATTAGATAAAACTTTAATATCATTAAAATTAAATCAAATTCAAATAAATAAAACATTCCTAATTAATTTTCCTGCTATAAATATTCCAGAAGAAGAAATAAAAATAGATATCTTATTTAGATTATTAAATGAAACAAATTATTTTAAAATTATAAATAATAATCAATATTTAAAAATTCCTTTAATTTCAGAAGATCTTTCTCCTATTTTAAAAGAAAAATTTCTTAAAGAAAAAAATAATATTTTAGATTTATTTTTAATTGAAGAAAATTTGAATGAAACAAATCCAATTATTATAATAAAAAATTATTATAATAAAATAAAAGAAACAATATATCAAATTCAAAAAAATTATGTAGGAAAAAAAAAATTATCTTTAAATAAAGAAAAATGTGAAATTTTAGAGAAATTAATATTAAGTTGTAATGATATAACAAATATATTTGTAGAGAAAAAAAAAGGAAGAAAAAGTAAGAAATTTAGAATTGAAGAAATGAATATAAATAAAATAAATAATATAAAATTCAATAATAATAAAAGAAAAAAAACATTTAAATGTGAATTTTGTAATAAAATATATTATAATGGACAAGGATTAGGAGGTCATATAAGTAGAATTCATCCTAATCAAAGTTTAAAATATAAAATTAGAATTAAAATAAGAAAAGAAAGAAATGAAGTTAGAAAAAGACTTTTTAAAATTCGAAAAAAATTATTTATAAAATATAATAAAGATTATGAATTATTACTTAAAAATAATAGAAAACAAGAAATTAAAAAATTCTTGTTGGAACATAAAAAAGAATATAGAAATATAAAAAGAAAAAATTCTTGTAAAAAATAAATGTAAACAATTTGTATAAAAGTATATAATTCTTTCTTTGAAATAAATAATAAATATAATTTTAATATTATTTTTTTATTCTTGAACATACATTTAAATGTTTAATATATTATTCATTTCAAAATTTAATTAATTTTTTTCTAAGTAAAAATTTTATAAATGAATACAAATGAAATAGAAGAAAAACTTGAAAGGGATAATTTAACAATTAAAGAACAAATATTAAATTTACAAAATACAATTAAAAAATTAAAAAAAGATATGTTATCATCTAAAGAATCAAAACAATTTCAAAAAGAAGAAATTGAAAATAAAAATATAAATTTAAATATTAATAATAAATTAGAAGATGAAAAAGAAAAAGAATTAAAATTTTCTTTTAATAATAGAATATATCAACAACAAAACAAAAATAATTATAATGAAGAAAGAGATTACTTTAATTATAATAATAATAATGAATATGAAGAAATAGGAAATATAAATTATAGAAATAGTAATTTTAGTGATAAAAATGATGAAGAAATATATGATAAAAGTGATTTAAATAATAAAAAATTAAATGAATATAATAATGAAGATTTTAATGAACAATTCAATGATAAAAATAAAAATAATAAAAAAAAGAATATTAATATATATAATCAAGATAGTTCAAAAAGGAATTTTAATGAAGAAAAAATAGAAGATATATCAAATATTAAAAAAAGAATAAATTCTAAAGTAATTGATATGACAGAAAGTTTAAGTGATAGTGAAGAAATAGAAAATTTAGTTTTAAAAAATAATAAAAAAAAGAATAAAGATTTAAATAATTATTTATATGATTTAAAAATAAATAGAAAAGAAACTGAATTTAATGATGAAGAATTAAAATTTGAAGATTTATCAAAAGATTCAAATAAAAAAAAATTATCAAATGAAAATAGTTTTAAATATAAAAAATTGAATAATAAATTAAAAGATGATTCTTTTGATAATTCAGATAAATCACTTGATGAAAAAATTAAAAAATTAGAAAAAAAAAAATTTAATTTTGAAAAGTTTAATAATAAAAATAATAATAATGAAAAGAATGAAATTAAAAAAGTAAATTCAAAAATTAATTTGAGTAAAAAAAATAATATAAAAAGACCAAAATCTTCTCAAAGATTTAATGTTTATAATTCAACAATAAGTTCAAATAGAAAAAATAATATTAATAATAATAATAAAAAAAGCGGAAATTCAAGTAAACAAAATATAAATTCTAATTTTGATAATTTTAGATTAAATGAAATTAAATCTTATAAAAATGAAATCAATTATTTAAAAGAAATTATTAATAAATTAAAAAATGAAAATGAAAGATTAAAAAAAAATCTTAAAAAAGAAAAAGAACAAAATGAAAAATATCGTCAATTAACAGAAGAAATAATCAAACATTATGAAAAAACCAAAAAAATTAAATAAATAAATTTATTATATAATTATTTATTTTATTTATTTATATTATCTATTTATTTTTTATAATTAATTTTTATTTCAAATTTATAATTCACATTTATTTTCCGTTTAAAAAATTAATTATAAAAATCCTAAAAAAACTTAAATAATCGCAAAAAAAATAGATAAAAATATAATAATAACATTTATATCTATTGTTCTTCTTCATATAATCATAATTATTTAACTATCTTATATTTATTCTTTTGGAGTTAATATTGTGTGTAAATGTTATTTTAATCATGTTTATCATTCTCATCAAATTCATTTCTTCATTTCTTTTTAAACTAAATCATATTCTACTTTCTCTCTACAACTTATTAAACTTTGAAGTCAATTATTTATTTTTTTTAATTTTTTTTAAATTATGAAATATTTAAATTTATAAATATTATTTTTATTTTTTATTTATCTATTTCATTTATTTACCGTCAGTTGATGAATTAATAGTTTTATCTTTGCTAATTAAATCATTATTCTTATCAGGTTTAATATTAAGTTTATTTTTCTCTTCTTTATATTTATAAGGTCGATCTTCGTTATTAATTTTAGGATTAACTCTATCAGTGGGTCTGAAAAGAAGATAAATTAAAGAAATAACAAAAATAGCAAATAAAGCATATTCAAAAATATGGTTTTTATAAAAAAAGCTAAAAAATTTCATATATTTAATTTGAACATTAAATATAATAGCAATATCAGTGAAAGCAATATAATCAGGTAAACTATAAGAACAAAATTGAGTGATAGAAATAGAACCTAATAAAATTAAAGTAATATTAAATAAAAAGGAATTCATATACGTACCTTCTTTTTTCATAGGATGAATTGACCAACAACAGAAAAATCTAACTCCAAATTTAATATTTCCTTTAATTAAACATAATAAAAGATAAAAATTTAAAACAGCAAATAAGAAAAAAGAAATAAAAGCACAATCATGGTCTTGGAAAAAAATTAATAAATTTGATAAAAAAGGATAGCCAGGATTTCCATTTTTAATATAAAAATAAGAACAAATAAATTGTATTATCCATAAAATAGTTAAAATCAAAGAAATAATTCCTAAAGGAATAAGTAAATAATATAATAAAACATAACAATTATTTTTTATTCTAATTTCATTAGCAACATTAACAATGGAAAATTCTTGTTCAACTAATAATTTTCCAGCAACAAATTCTCTTTTTTTTCTATTATATTGTCTTTTTTTACTATTTAAAAAAAATTTTTTATCAATACCTTTTTCTTCCATTTTTTTAATTTCTTCTCCTAATAATTTTAATTTTTCAATATCATAAATTAAATCTTCTCTTCTTTTTCTTATATCTTCAGATCGAATGGATTTAGGTCTTGTACAAAAATCATTAAAAAAATCTAAAGGAAGAGCACTTAAACCAATTCCACCAAAAATTGCAAAAAGAAACCAAGAAATAAAGGAAAATATTGCTAAACATGTAATCACATAATTTACTTTTATTGATATATTTCCTTTATTTTCAATACAATATTCATTATTAGCTGTTATTTCTATATTTGAATATTCATAATTTGATATTGGGCAATTTATGTAATTTAATTTTATATTTGCTTTTCCAATCGTATAATGGAGAATAATAGAAATTAAAATGAAAGAAATGAAAGTGGCTAAAAAAGAACAAATAGAATGTTTTAATTTTTCATTGAAAGTTAATTCAAAATCACTATCATAAAATGCAGTTACAATAGGGAAAATAATAATAATATATATGAAAGATAGAACATAAATAATAATCCAAAATATTTTCATATTTATTCCATTTCCATCTCCTCTATTATTACTTACATCTAAAGGTAAAAGAAGTACTTGTGCCCATGCTAATGTTAATCCTAATATTGCTATTCCTTTTGTAAAATATCCTGTTAATGTTCCTTTGTCATCTGGGTGACTATAATATATTAATAAATATATGTTTGCTATTATTAAAGTTATAGATATTACTATTGTCATTATTAATGTTAACCAATCTACCATTTTAAAATTAAATTTTAATTACACATAGTTAAAAAAATAATTTAATTGATTAAAAGATTAACCCAATATAAAAAAAAGACAAAAAACCTTATTATAAAGAATAAAACAAAAAAAAAAAACATTATTAAAATAATGTTATTGAGTTTCTCCTTTTTGGATTCCATTAATAATAATATATGTTTAAATAAAAGTTTTTTTATTAAAGAAAGAAAACAATATTTTTCATTTTCTTATATTTAAATAAATATTTTAATTATTAATAGGGCCAAATCATAATTTTTTCTTATTGACATCTCTAATAAGAAAAAATAGTATTTTTCCTATTATAGTATTATACCTAATATGTATATAAGTTTGATTATTAATTTTATTTTTAATTTTTTTACAATATCTAATTCATTACAATTAGTTTTTACTTTTTCATAATATTTATCTCTACTTTTTTTAAATAAATTAGATACTTCTTTATTTTGAAAATAATTAGTATTTCTAATATTTTCAATATTAACTTTCTATATTACTTTTAAATCTAAAATTTTTTTCTTTTTATTACTTTCTTCAATATTTAAATTTGAATTATGAATAAATTTTATTTTTTTGAACTTTTTTAAACTATAATTAAAATTTTTTTTCTTTTTTAAATTAATATTATTTTTTATTTTGAATATTTGAAATAAAATTTATACTAAGAGAATCTAGATTTTTATTATCTTCTTTTATTCTTGTAGATATAATATTTCCTATTGATTTTTTTTCCAAAGAATATTTAAAAACAATATTTTTATATTAACACTTTTATTTTTTTAATTGATTTATATTTATGAAGATTTAAACTATTATTAATTTAAGTTGATATTTGAATTTGTATTTATATTTTTTTATCTTTTGAAGAAAAAGATTTAATACAATTTTCTTTAGAATATATTATTTTCTTTTTTTAGATTCTAAAATAATATTTGAATTATTAATATTATTCTTAATATAACTTATTTCCAAAGAATTTTTTTTTAATATAGGATAAAGGATTTAAATTAAAAGAATTTTTATGAGTTATTATATTATTATTTTTATTTGGTTTTAATTTCTTATATTTATTTAAACTTAATTTTTCTTCATTATTAAGTGAATTATCTTTTGTTCTAATAAAATATTTTTCTTTTTTAGAATTAACTTTATTTTTATTATACATTGTAAATAAAACTAATTTATTTTTTCTTTAAGAATAATTATTTTTTTTATTTTTTATTCCTTTTCTTATATTCTTTTTATTCATTATATAAATAATCATTAATTCCTTCTTTTAAAGTTTTTGATGTTAAAAAACCTTCTTCTAATAATCTTTGACTATTTAAATCACTATTAATTGTATTTAAAGTTAAAGTTTATTGAGTTAGATTTTCTATTGTTTTTTAGCTTTTTCATCAATATTATATTATTTAAATACTGTTTTTTCTATTTATATTCTTTTATATTTTTACCAAAAGTTTCTTTATAACATATATGCTGCTTTATTATTAAAATAATTATCTATTAGAATTTTATTATAATAAAAGTTTGTATAAAATGGTCTATAAAAAAAAGATAAATAACTTTTATAATATTTTGCTGATTTTGCTGATTTATTAAGAGAATCTTTTATAGGATATTTAATTTATATACAATCATATGGATAATTATATATTAAATAATCATTATTATTTTAATAAATAATGACCCTTTCTTTTTTTATTAATTTATTAATTGATTTTTTTCCATTTCTTCTTCTTTTATAATTCTATATTTTAAATATAAAATATCTTTTTGTATTTAAACGTAAAATCTTCTTCACATTTTTAAATTATTTCAAATAATAAATTTAAAATCAATTTATAAAATACAGTTATAATATTTTATATTGAATTAAAAATATTAAAAAATATTCCAATAATTTAAAAAATTATATTTTCACATAAATAAAACAATTAAAAAGTGAAAATTTATAAAAAATAAAATAAAAAATTATTATTTATAATCATTATTTCTCCTTCTATTATCAGCTTTAATATTTAAAAGTTTATTTACAGAGTTTAAAGAAATGAAAATCTCTTTAGGAATAATACCAAGCATTTTTTTAGTTTGATAAATAATATTATTTAAACTATCAACATAACTTGTCCACAAAGCAAAATATAATAAAGTAAAAAAAAAAATAATAATAATACACATAGAATAAGTTATTATCTTAATATCATTAAAATAATCTTGAACAGATTCATCTAATTTTTCTCTTAATTTAACTAATATAGGAATTAATAAATATTCAGTTATCATTTCCATTTCTTTCATTTCTTTCATATTAAATAGTGTTAAAGGAGAATATTTTTTATATAATAATCTTGTATTTTCATCTGTGAAATTATTACTTGAAATATAATTTTTAGTCCCAAATAAAGTTAAATTATAAGATAAATTATTTTCTTTCCAAATTTTTTCATAATTATCTATTTGAGCTTTCATTATTCTTAATTCTTCAAATAAATTTGACATTATTAATGATAATCCAAATTGAGCACTTCCATCTAAAATAGAATAACAATTATAATTATCATCATTAGGATAAAATTCATTAAAAAAATCATTAGTATAATTACATATATCACTATGAAAAACTGAATATCTAAATTCTGAATAATCTTTTCTAAATATATGTTGATATTTTCTTATTTCATTTTGAATCTCTTTTTTTGATTTTATGTGATTTTCAAATATAAAATCAATAATTTTATATATTTCATTATTTGAAACTAAAGTATTAAAATCAAATAAATATTCTCTTACACAAATATATAATAAAATTGTATTTGTTTGTAATTTTGATTCATAAGAATATACCATTATAAATTGTTTTAAATTTTGAATATAATTAAATAATATTAATAATATTATTAATATATAAATAACAACTAAAACTTGCATTGAGAAAAATATTATATTTATTGTAGTTGTTATTAAAGATATTTTTTGATTGGAGTTATTATATTCATTTCCTTTTATTTGATTATCATTATTATTTGCTTTTCTTAATTTATTTTTATTCATTTCTGATTTTTCACTATCATCATCAAATAAAAATCCATTATCATTTAAACTTTGAATTTTTTTAGTAAAAATTTCACATTTATTTAAATAAGTTAAAATAACATTTCCTTTAATTTCAAAGAAAACTTCAAGATAAGAATTTTTAGTAGATTGAACTTCCATAAAAATATTATAAATAATAAAAAAAGTAGATAAGAGAATAATAGAAGAAATAATATAAACAACAATTAAATTTTTTTTTCTCTTTTTAATAACATCATTAAATTCATTAATATAAGTTTTTTGGCATAAATCAATATCAATTAAAATACCATTTAAAGTATTTTTCATATAAAAAAAAACATTAATATTTAAAGGAATAAGTTCTTCATTTGTTAATTCAGATATAGCAAATAAACTAGTAATAGATTTAGAAATAGTAGAAATGAAAGTTAAATTATATATTCCAACATTATAATCAACATTAATAAAATAAGTTGGTAAAATAGTTTCAAAAATAATATTAAAATTTTTTTCACTTAAACCAGAAGTTTTAATTGATAAATCAGAAATAAAATTATTAGTTGATAAATATAAATTAATTAATCTTTGAGTATAATTTTTTTTGTATTCTTCTTTGTCCATATAAAAATTATCATATTGTTCAAAAGATAATAAAATTATTTCTCTTATTAATTTTAATCCATGAACACTTCCAGTTTGAATATCAAAAGTTTGTTTTATATTAACATATTTTTTATCTAATAATTGAAATGAATGTTTTATTAAAAATAAAAAAAGTAATCCATAGGAAATTATAATAAGAAAAATAATAAAACTTATGATTTTTAATTTTATAATACAATTTGGAACTTCTACTTTTAAAAGAGAATCAGAAATTAATTGAAATAAATTTTCTTTTTTTATTTTTTCTTCTTTATCATAATCATTATAAGATATTGTTTTATGAATAATACCATTATTATTATTAGTATTATTATTATTTTCTTCATTATCTTTTTTTGGAGAATTTATAGTATCTTTATCTAAAATTTGTTGAACTAAACTTTTTTTTTCAAAAGTAACATCTTCAAATCTATTATTTTGAAAGTTAAAAATTTGATACTTTATTTTTTGGAAATTAATATGATAATAATCTCCATTATCACTTCTATTACTTTTATTTAACTCTTTTTTTAAATACAATTCATTTTCTTCTTCTGAATTAGAATCACTTAAATAATCACTTGAATAATCATCTGATAATTTAGATACATTTTCTTCACTATTTTTAGAATTTTCATATATATTATTTTCATTTACTTTTTTCATTGCTTTATTTTTTAAATAATCGATTTTTTCATTTTCATTATTAAAAATTAATTTATAAGAAATTTCTTTTGGTATAAATTCTATTCCTTTTTCATTGGGAATAATAGGAAGAAAATCAGGTTCAATGAAATTATTAAATTTCTCTTCATTAATATTTTTTTTTTTTTTAAAAAAAGATTCAGTATTATCATTAAAATTAGAAAAAACTGAATTTTTTTTTTTATATTTAGTTTTTTTATTATGTGTTGTTGAATTACTTCTACTACTTGAAGAACTATTTAAAGGGTTAATGTTATCAAATTCAAAAATATATCCTTTAATTTTTCCTTCAAATACTACATCTTTAACGGTTAATAATAATATTTCTTTTCTTTTTTCTATTTCTTCTCCATTTTGAATAGTTTTTATCCAAGTAATTTGAGTAGGATGTTGATAATTAATTTTTATAATATGTCTTTTTATTTTTAATCTTTCTTCATAACTATGATTTTCATTTTCAACTGAGAATCTTAAATATTCTTCATGAAATTCTTTAATGAAAGATGTTATATCACATGAATTAATTAAATTAGAAAATTTATTTCCAAATAATTGAATACAATTTCCACTAAAATTTTGAATAATAAAAATATCATTTGTTAATACTATAAAAGGTAAATTTCCTTTACTATTATTTTCATTTGATGAAAAAAAAGAAGTAAATTTAGAAACTTTTAATATCCATAAATTATCTCTTGCATCAGTTTGAATAAAAAAAGTTCTGAAATTAAAAGGAATTAAATATCTAGATTTAGTAATTGCATAAACATTTCTTTTTATATGTCCAGGAATATTAGAATTTGAAAAATCATTTTTTTGTTCAGTATGAATTGTTGTATTTTCCAAAACAATTTTATTATGATCTTTCTGAAAAATTTCAGGTATAAGAATATTAATTGAATTACCAATTAATTCATTTTGATTATATCCTAAAAAAGAACAAATATCATTTGATATATGAATAATAATTCCAAATTTTCCTATATTTGCATTAAAGATTAAATAAAAATTCATATCATCTGTAATTAAAGTATTTAAATCAAAATATTCTTTATTAAATTCAAATCCATTATTTTTTGGATTTATTATTATTGATTCTATTTCTTTATGAATTTCAGAACTTTGCTTATTATCTGACATTATTTGATATAAGAATTCATAGTATAATTCTAATAATTCTACATCTTGTTTTTTTATTTTTCTTAATTGGGAAAAAAGAGAATTTATTTCTGTTATTAAATTATTGATTTGAGAACCATATTTATTTAAAGAATGAAAATCTTGTTGATTTTCTAAATGATTTTTAAATAATAAACTCCAAAATTCTACATATAAAATTGATACTTTTGATATTAATGTTTTAAATAATTTAAATTTATTTTTAAATAAAAGATAATTTCCTTCTTCTATTTTTTCATCATGGAAATTAAATTCACAATTTTTTTCATATTGTTTTTTATATCTATAAACAATAAAATCTTCTTCTATAGTTTTATCATAAATTTTCTCACAATAATCTAATTGTTGAGCAGCTTTAATTTTATTATTCATTTTAGAAATAAGAAATAATATATAATTAATTCTTAAATTAATATCCTTTGGAAATTTAGATAAAGCCATTAAAAATAAAGAATCAATATATTCAATTAAAGCAATAATAGATTTATTTGAATCTTTTCTAAATTCTAAAAAAATTTTTAATGGACAATGTTCTAAAGGACAATTGTTTTCTGTTTTTAAAGCATAACTTATTAAAATTAATTGAGAATCTCTATCATTATATTTTTCAATAAAAAATAATAAAATTTTTATTCTTTGAAGAAAATCATTTAATGATAATTTTGAAGGTTCAATTAATAAATGTGATAAAGGAGAAGATAATTTATAATAAATTATTATTATTATTATTGGACATCCTAAAAAAAAAACAATAATTCCAGAATCAAAAGTAATGAAAGAATGAATTAATTTTAAAAACAATAAACAAATGCTACTCCAAAAAAAAATAGAATGTTTTAAAATTTTTAACTTTATTATTTCATAATTATAATCTGGTAATTCTTTTAAATAATAAATTAATTCCCATAAAGAAAGAATAAAAAGAGAAAAAATTAAAATCCATTGATTTTCAAAAAAAGTAAAAATTCCAACAATTAAGAAATAAACCCAAAAACTTGACATATCATTTTTATTTGTTCTTTTTCCTATTGAAATATTATTACTATATGAAGTTTCTATAAAAGTAGATTTGAAAAAATAACTTCCTGTTAAAAATATTAATGTTATTATTACCATCATTGTTATATGAAAATAATGAATTCCTTTCCAACATTTTACTGAAAAAGCATATTTTAATTTATTTTCTTTACAAATGAAAATTGAAAATAAAATTTCTATTTTTTTAAAAATTAATTAATTTTTTCTATTCTTACTTAATATTGGAATAAATAATGGATTTGTTATTAAATAACCTATTGAAAAATATAATTTAATTATGAAAAGTATATAATTTTTTTGAATATCATCATAAAACAGTAAATATGTGCCTAAGGATAAAGCAGTTAATACCAACAGAAATGTTAAATAAAAAGCTATAAAATATATTTTTTCTTTATTAAAAAAGAAATCTAATAAATTAAAATATTTGAAAAAAGGAGCAAAAAAATTATATAATTTTTTAGGCTTTTGTAAATCAATAAACTATAAATTTATTTAATAATAATTTTACATTTTCATTAAAAGAAAATGATAATAATTGAAATAATAAAACTGGAATTAGTATTATTTCATATGAATAAGATGATAAATAATATTTTAATCCTAAGGATTGAACATTAAATATTTTATATTTAAGTGTTTTGATAAATTTTTCTATTTTTGAAGTTTCATTATCATCTTGAAAATTAAAATTTTCAAGTTTTGATTCAGGCATTTATTTATTTTAAAATTTAGAATATTTTATTTAAAATTTTTATTTTTTCTAATAAAAAAAGAAAATATATAAAAAGAAATTTTTATAATATTGAATAAATCAATTTTAATTATTTAAGAATTAAACACTTTAATTTCTTTTTGAAAAATACATAAGAAAAAAATATAAGTAAGAAATATTTAAATTCTTTTTTTCTTTTATAAAAAATATATTAAAAAATATTATTAATATTAATAATATAAATTAATAAAAACTATTTTTGATTATTGTGAAGATTTAACTTTTATTTCATTTAATGCTTCTTTTAAAAAATTATTTGCAGAAAATGGTCCTTGAAAAATTTTAAAGACTAAATATAAAAAATTTAGAAAATCGATTTTTTTTTGAATATCTTTATTTTTATTTTTGAAATTAATATTTTGATTTTGAATTTCATTTTTAAAATAAATATATCTATCATTAATAACTTCAATTAAATCTTGAGTTTCTTTTTTTATTTTTTTTTGAGCTTCAAGAATTTTATTTAATTGATTTAATACATCATTATTTATTTCTTCTTTTTCTTCTTTATCAATATTTTTTTTTCTTTCTCTTTTATTTCCAATAAATTTATTTTCTTCTTTTTCATTATTTATTTCTTTATTATTTATTTTATTAGATTTTATTTTAACAGGAGATTGAAAAATATTATATTTTTCATTATTCTTTTTTTTATTGTTTTTAAGTTTCTTATTATTATTTTTTTTATTTATTTTTTTTTCATTAATATTTTTTTTTTCTTTTGCAAAATTATCAACACTTTCTTTATTAAATTCCCCATTTTGACGACAAAAGCAATAACATTTCCAATGATCTTCAATATTTAAAATTCCAGAATCAACTAATTCTTTAAATTTAATTGCTCCTTTGAAAATATTTTGATACAGTTTTTTTGTGTTATTTAAATAATTATTTGTATTTTGTTTTGTCCATTTAAATATTCCTTTCTTTTTTATTAATCCTTCATGATTATCTCCTATAAATTGAACTTTATATTGGGATGATTTCATTTTTTCTTTGATATAAGCTGGCCATATTGGATATCCAGACATTTTTACCCAACAAAATTCTTTAATTTTAAATTCTTCGTCTTTTGATGACATTTTTTTTTCCTTAATTTTTTATTAACTTTTTTTGTTTTTTTTCTTTTCAAAGGCTTTATTAATTTAGACAATTATTAAAATTTTTTTTTATTTTTATTATATTTTTAATTTTTGTTAATATTGGTTTATTAAAAGTTATTTTTCTTTTTTTCAGTTTTTATGAAATTTATTGTAAATTTTTCACTTGAAAAAAATTAGATATTTCCTTTAAGTAATTATATTTAAATAATTAAATAAATAATTTAAATTTAAAAATATTATTATTTTATCATTTTTTACAATATATAAATTATAATATTATAACGATGATATTTTATTATATAATAATATAATTTTACAAAAACTAAATTGTTGAATTCCTTGTTCATTTGATAAATGATTAATTAATATATTATCTTTTCTAGAAATATTTTCATTTTCATTTTCATTATTAATTTCTCTTAAATTATGTATGGCTAATAGTTTAATTCTATTTAAAACAAAATATCTAACAGAAATAATTTTAAAAGGACATTGATACATTTTGAAAAAACTATAAAAACCATAAAACCATTTTATTAATTTAGATTCTATTAAATATAAATCTAAAGTTTTTTCTTTATAAAAAATAGATAAAAATAACCATGGAGAATTTATATTTTTTTGATTTATATTTAAAAACTTTTTTTTTATATTATCTGAATAAATACCATAAGTTACTTTTTTAATTGAATTTAATAATATTATTTTCTTTGGTTTTTTATCTGATATTGTATTATATATTCTAAATTCATAATTATCATTATCTTCATTATTATATATTTTATAAAAATGTTCTTTAATTCCTAATGAATTATAATTTATTTTAGTTAAAATTTCTCCTTGTTGTAAAATAAGAAAATTATTTAATAAGTAATTATTTACTTTTTTATCTCTAATAACCATATAATTAATATTAACTTTTTTTTTATATTTATATAATCCATTTAATAACATATGTCTATAATAAATAAAAATTAAATTTTCAAATAAATTTATTAAACTTTGAGTAATATTTCTATCAAAATCTGAAATTTTTATTCCAGATAAATTTAACATATTTTTATTAAGTAATTCATTAGTTAAATTTAATTGATTTAACATTTTTTTCCCTTCTTGATTATTATATTTTTCATCATTTTCTACAATTTTAAGAGAATATTTTAATAAAAGTTTTAAAAATTCTTTTGAACAATTTTTATTTTCAAAATCAATTAAAATTGAAGAAGATACATATGATGTTTTACTTATTGTTATATCTTCATTTTTTACATTTAAATTATTAGAATTTAATAATTCTTCTTCTTTAGAATATAATATTTTATATATTTGTTTACTTAAATTTAATTTTTCATTTTGTAATTTTATTATAATTTCTGGTTTTTTTAAATGAACTTCATTTGGAATATTCATTTGATTTTTTAAATAATTACATATACCATTTATTTTATTACAACATTCATTAAAATTTTTTTTATTATTTGATCTTGCAATTTCATATTGAAAAGTTAAAAAAATTAAACTTTGGGTATCAATAAAAGAATTATTTGATTTTATTTTATTTATTTCTTGAGAAAGAGAATTAATCCAATAATCATTATCATTATTTCTCATATATTTATGAAATATATTAAAAACACTTATATTTAAATTTATTTTTGATGAATTTTCTTGATAATTACTATTATTACTTACATTTAAAGAATTATTTTCTATTTCATAATTAACTAAACTATTTACTTTAAAGAAATTAAATATTATTAATTTAATATAATATTTTCTTTTTTTTTTGGATGCAATTTCATCTATCATTTCTATTAATTGATTAAAAGAATTTAAGGCTTCATTACATAATCCAATTGAAATATTTGTTAAAGTTAAATTAGATAATATTTTTATTTTAAGTGATATTACTTTATCATTAATTAAAGTTATTTTATTTACATTAATTAATGATAATTGAATATACTTTAATGATTCTTCTAAATTTCCTTGATAAAATAAACATATTGAATAATTACATAATGAATCTGATAAATTATAATTATCTTCTAATTTTTCTGAAATTTTTATACAATTATTAAACAATGGTAATGACTTTTCATATTCTCTTACCAATAAAAATTTATATCCTTTTATTAAATCATTTATATATGATATTTTTAATTTTTCATTCTTTTTTAATTTCTTTATGCTTATTTCACTTTCTTCATCACTTGATTTTTTTTTACTCATAGAATTATTTGTGTAATTAGAATCTCCTAAATTAATAGAATTATTTTCAATCATATTAATTCTAGTCATCATAATAATTATATAATAAAAACAAAAGAAATAAATATAAATTTATTAAAAGTTTTTATTTTATTTTTAATTAATTTAAAAATCTCAATTTTTTTTCATAAAAAATAATATTTAAAGTAATTTCTTTAATTTTCATTAGTTGAATAAACATAAATATTAGGATCATCTTTATCTCTTGAAATCAATTCTCTAGAAATTAAAGAATCAATTCTTGCTTTTATACTCGCGATTTTAATTTTAAATCTATCTAATTGACTAAGAACAGCATTAATTAAATCATTATGACCAATTTTTGTTTTAGATTTTAATATTCTTATTATTGTTCCATCAATTGCTTCATTTCTTTCATCTTTTATTTTTTCCTTTTTAATATATTCTTCTTGATTTACTTCATTTATTAATTTTATTCTTTTTGCATTAAAGGTAAAATTCTTATTTAAATAATATGAATTATCATTTTCATCTTTTAATATTAATTTTATTTTTAATAATGACCCGATTGAATTATTAAAATCTTTTTTTTCTTCAAATTTAAGTTCTTTAATTAAATTTTCTTCTTTAATTGCATTTTTAAATTGAAGTAAAGGATTATTGAAATATAATAATATTATTCCTTGGAAAGAATTACATATTAAAGTATATTGTTTATTTAATATTGAAAAATCTATTTCCATTAATGAATTTATGAAAGACCATTGAAGAATTCTTCCTTTATAATTTTCTTTGTAAAAATTTGTCATAAAATTTATTAATACTTCTAATTTCTTTGGAATTGTTATTTTTCTTCTGTTTATATTTGAAGGCCAATTTTCTGAAGATAATACAAGAAAAGAAGAATCAATTTCTTTTAATATTTTTTTACTTTCATCATCAATATTATAATTATTATTTTCTTTAGAATTATAATTATTTTTTTCATCGACATTATTATTTTCATTAACATTATTATTGTCATTATCTTTATTATTTTCATTAACTTTATTACTTTCATTAACTTTATTATTTTCATTATTATTAATTTTCTCAGAGACATTATTATTCTCATCACAAATTTCTTTAACTTTAACTTGGTAATTATGATTCATTTCTTTATCTTTTAGATAATCATTCACCATTCCTTCAACTTTAGTAGTATAATCAACACCACATTGAGTTTTTAATCTTGAAATCAAATACATTTCACAATCGATTTTAGTATCATTATTAATTAATCTTTTACTTAATAAATATTGATGAATATCAATAAAGACATCTTTTTCACTAATATAAGGAAATATTAATAAACCTTGATTAATTCCTTCAATTGAAGAATTAGAATTTAAAGAAATTCCACTTGAATTTTTTAAATATTGATCAAAATAAAAAGGAAGAAGATATGAAGTATTTATATTATCTTGATTACTTTGAATTTCTTCTAAAACTTCTTTAAATACTACATTAAATAAATTATTTCCTTTAAAACATGAAATTATATTTGACATATTTTCTTGGAAAATTAAATATTTTTGCAAAAAATCAGTTTTTGTTGCTATATCTTTTGGAGGTATTTTACTTTTTAATTCTGTGTTTAATTCATATCTTATTAATAATTCATTTAATTTTGTTTTTGAAAATTCTTTAAATAAGTTTAATAAGATGCTTACTGTTGTTTCATTTTTAGAAAAAATTTCAAATGTATATATTAATTTTTCTCTATTTTCAGCTTCATTATTTAATAAATATTTAAATCCATCATTGAAATATAATATTAGTTGAGATTTATTATAAAATATTATTTCTGTTAATTTTTTTATTATTAAATTTACTGTTTCAATTGGAAGATAAAGAGGTAAATTTATTTGTTCTGTATCTAAAATTTTTTTTCCAAATTCTAAATAATCAATATAAGAATCTTTTAAATTTATTTCTACTAAATTTGTATAATAATCAATATGAGATTGAATAATAACTTCAATAAAATCATTTTCTTCAAAATAAGAAAGAAAATGAATAAAAGTTTTTAATTTATGGAAATCAACATTTTCTCCTTTTCTAGATGAATCAATTATTTTAAGAAAATCTTCTTTGAGTAAATCACTTAATTTATCATAAATTTCATTTTTGAAAATTTTATTTAATTCATTTTCCAAAGTAACATTTCTTTGCATAAGTGATTTAATTCTTGCTAAATAACTAAAAACTCTAATTACCCAATTTAAAACAATATTTTCATAAGAAATCCAATAATCAATAAAAATTAAAACTGAATTTGAGTTTTTAATCTTTTCATATATTGATTCACAATGAAATTTTAATGTTGAAACTAATCTTTGATAACATAAATTTCTCACTTCATTATTTTTACTCATTAATATATCATACACTTGAGTATATAAAGTTAAATAATCTACTTTTGATATTCCAAATACTTCTTTATTTTTTGGATTTTTTGCATATTCTAATAATTTAGCAAATCCTAAGTCATCTATTGTTTTCCATTTTTGCTCAAAATTTGTTATTTCTTTTTCTTCCATCATTTTTTTATTTTTTGAAATTTATTTTTTTAAATTTTATATTAATTATATATATATAAAGGAAAAAAAATAATTAATTGATAAAATATTTATAATTTAAATAATAATTAATATTATTTAAAAAATTTCAAAAAAAATAAAAATTAAATGAATTTCTCCTATTTAAAATACCTTATTCCATTTTTCCTTCCTCTAATTCTTGCATACCAATACGTCTTTTACAAAAACCGTCAATTCCCAGCAGACACAGAATCTCGTCAAATATCATTTGTAGACTCATCAAAATCAAATACATCCCATTCAGAAGAAAATACAACAACAGCATGCTCAACATCTCAAATAGGAGACATGCTTTGTGACTCCATTAACAACAACGAAGACTGTTTGTTTGATGGAGGAGATTGTTGTCGTGGAACATGTTTAGCAAAGTGTGAAGCTCAATCTCTGTCAGGTTCCTCATGTCGTTGTGGTGAGAATATGTACAATTGCCTCTCTACTAGTACTTCCTGCTACAAGTGTGTTCATGGTACTTGTGCGAGTAATATGAATGAATGCTACTCAAGTGATGAGTATGTGAAACTAGCTGTTAAAGCTTGTAGTGGAGATACTTTCTCTCATGGCAATGAAAATACTACTGATGTTTATTGTGGGAAAGATCCTGATAAAAGTATCGTTCATTTTAGTAGTAATCCTAGTTATCATTATCCTGGATGTGGATTGGAAGAAATACAATGTACTGAAAATCCATGTTGTTCAGTAGTTATTCTTAATGGGGATACTTATGAAAGTTGTTCTTCATTACAAACAAGTCGTTATGTCTGGGATTCAAGTACAAATTCCTTTAGTGTGAAATATACTAGTTGTTTAGAATATTTTCGTCAATGTTTCCGTGAGAATTCTCAAAAAGGAAGAGGACAATGTTGTCAATGTGAAGAAGGATATGGAGGAATATATTGTGATACTCCAATATGTAGTAAGTGTGTTCATGGTAAATGTACAAATAAAGACACATGTGAATGTGACACGAATTACAAAGGAGAAGGATGTAACATACCAATATGTTCAAATTGTGTTTATGGTGTTTGTGTAGAACCAGAAATATGTGAATGTTTCTATGGTTACAAAGGAGATTCATGTGAAGAAATAATTAGTCATCCTCTCTGTGTTCATGGAATAGAAAGCAAAGGAGATAAATGTATTTGTGATTCAGGATTCATTGGAAGATTATGTGAAATTAAGGAATGTGATAGTAATTGTGATTATTGTGATGATGATGGTCATTGCTTTGAGAATTTATATAAAAATTGTAAAGGAATTCATCAAAAATGTAATGAATGTAATTATAATTTGAGAATATGTACTAATTGTGATGATGGTTATGTTGTTCAAAATGGAAGTTGTGTTAAAATTAGTGAATTTATTGATAATTGCTTTAAAGGTTCTATAAATGGATGTGAGGAATGTTTGTATCCTTATATGATGAAAAATGGAATTTGTGTTTTTGGAGGAATGATTGAAATTGGTCAAAAAAATTATGATGTTGTTGATGATGGAAATTTAATTTATTTTAATATTAGTTTTTATAGATTTTATGGAAGTGATGGGGAATGTTCTGTTAATTATGAAATTTATCCTCTTAATTTTTTTTATGAAAAATTCGATAGATTAGTTAATAATTTAGGGTATGATAGTTTTAAAAATGGAATTATAATTTTTGATGATGGAGTTGATGAAGTTGTTGTTCAGGTTGTTATTGGAAATTTAAATTTACAATTTTATGATAATTTTAATAGGAAACATAGGGAATTTCAAATACAAATTTTTAATCCTAAAGGAGGATGTATTATTGGAGAAATTTCTTATAGTGTTTTAACTGTTTATGATTCAGAATAGTTGTTTTTTTAATTAGATAATATATTATTTTGGTTTTTGAATTATATTTTACAAGCTTTTTAATGTTGGTAATTATGTATAAAGAATATAAAATACATTCGAAATATACATATATATATCAATTAATTTATAATTTCAATTTATTTATTTTTAATTTAATTTAAAATATGTTATTTTAAAATATTAATTAATAGAAAAATTAAATGATAATTTTAATTATAAAATGAGAAATTTAAATTCATGTCATAACAAAACTCAAAATAATAAAATTTCATTAACACAATATTCAAATTCATTAATTAAAAAAAAGAATAAAAAAACTCTTATTTTTGAATCTATTTCAAGAAAAGATGAACGATTTAACTTACTAAAATTACTAATGAATAATGTAAATGATAAAATAAATAAAAAACCAAGTAAAAGAAATTTAAAACAGTCTTTTTCAAATGAAAGTATTAGTTCCTTTAATTCAAAACCAAAATTAAATATAAACTTAAATTTAGAAAATGATATATTATATAATAAATTTACAAAAAATCATAAGAAAAATAATAATAATTCTGAAGAATCATTATTTAAATTAGAAAAATCTTTAAATAAAAATAAAACTAAAAATGTTCATAATTCATTTTTAATTCAAAATGGTTTTGTTAATCAAAGTAAAAAAAAAGGAAAAGATAATAAAAATACATTATCATTTGATAATTTATTAGATGTGAATAATATAAATAATAAATCAAGATTTAATAATAATAATAATAATAATACTCATTCTACTAATTCAACTATTAAAATTAATAGTTTTCGTGCTCTTCAAACTAATTCTTTTATTGGAAAAAAAAATAAATTTTATTGTAATTTATTGTCAAATAATAATTGTAGTATTAATTCAAAAGGAAAAAAGACTATTAAAACTAAACATAATTCTTTTGTCACTCAAAATGTTAATTTTGATAAAAAACATAAAATAAATAAAAAAATTAGTATTTCTTTAAAAAAAAGAAATAAACTTCAAGAAAATGAAAATCCTCAAAATAATAATGGTTATTTTTACAATAATAACATAAGTCAAAATAATTTTAATAATTTTGTTTTTCAATGTGAAAAATTAAAAGAAAGAACTAATAAAGTTTTATCTAATTATTTAAGTCTTGTTGAAAATCAATTAAATAATTCTTGAATTATTCATTTTAAAAAATTAATGTTTTTATATATTGATTAATTATTTTAATTGTTATTTAAATATAAATTTTTTTCAATTTTTTTTATATTTTAAAAATAAATTAATATTTAAATGATATTGTGAATATATTTTTAATAATATGTGTAACTTTTAAATAATTGTATTAAACAATTAATAAGATAAATTTAAAATAATAAAATATGAGTAAAGAAGAAAAATCAGGAATAATTTTACAATTTTTAGAAAATTCATGTATATATTTTTATATCATTAATAGATTATTGTTCCTTAATAAATAGTATTAATTTAGAAGAAAAAGAAGATAAAAATAATAATAAAATGGATATTGAAAACTTAAATTCATCATCTTCAATAAATTATAATTCACCTTTATTAGGTAAAAAAAGGAAATATAAAATATCAGACATTCCTCCTTTAAAATTAGATTCATTTCCAAAATTTAGAAAGAAATTAATAAGAAGAGAAAAAAAACCAGTTAAAAATAAAGTAAAAAGAATAAAAATAAACTCTAAAAAAAACCTTAATATAAATAATAATGAATTAAATAAAAATTGAATTTATAATAAAAAAAAGTAGATTAAATATTTGAAAAATAAAAAAAAACCATTTTAATAAATTATTTATTATCCCAAGTTAAAATAGCTCTAAAATCATGTAAAGTGATTTTTTTATTTTGAGCATTTTTTTTCATAACATCATCTTCAGTTGTATTTTCAGTATCTTCAATTTTATCTTTTTTTTCTTTATAACTTTTTTCTTCTTTTCTAAGTAATTTTCCCATTTGAAGAGCTTCATTTAACATTTCATCAATTTCTTCTTTAGTTAATTTTTCTCCTAAAGTTTCAGCAACTTTTTCAATATCTTCATGAAAAATAAATTTATAATCATTTGGATTTTCTTTTTTTCTAATTGAAGCTATTTTATTAAAACCATAACTTATATCATTATTAGATATTTTTTCTTTTATTTTTGTTAACATTATATCCATAAATTGTTGAAAATCTATTGTGTCATCATCTTTATTTTCATTTTGTTCAAAAAATATTTTGTCTAATTCTTCATTTGATGGATCAAATCCTAATGCTCTTAATATCACTTTCAATTCTTTCTTTTTTATACTTCCTGCTCCTTTTTGATCAAAGTGATCAAATGCTTTCTTTATATCATCTTTTTGACGTTGTGTTAAAAGCTGACGAAGAGATTTTGCACGTACTGCTTGCTTTTCACGAAGGGTTAATGAAGTTTTTTCCATTTTTTATTAGATTTTATTTTGAAAAATTAAATTAAACTATTATTTTTAAAATATTAAAAATATAAAAAATGGAAAATACAATCATAAGAACAATAGATAATGAAATGAGTCCTCGTTTTGGTCATACAATTACATTAATATCGCGAGCAAAAGACCATGCAAAAGCAGTTCTCTTCGGAGGAGCAACAGGTTCAGATGGACACTTCTCAATAAATTCAGATACATACCTTTACCTTATAGAAGAGCAAAAATGGATAAAACTAAATCGTAAAAAAAATATATTTTATATAATTATAATAGCAAAGGGTACAATTCCTACTCCTCGAGCAGCTCATGCAGCATGTTGTGTAAATGAGAATCAATTAGTAATATATGGAGGAGCAACAGGATGTAAAAAAATAAAAAATTTATAATATTTTTATAGCTGGTGGATTAGCATCTGATGAATTATTTCTTTTAGATTTAAAGAAAGGAGATACAAATTCAGAATGGATGATGGTACCAATATCAAAGGAAATAACTCCAGGAAGAAGATATGGACATTCCTTAGTATTTTATAAACCATATTTAATATTATTTGGAGGTAATTTAAATAATGAACCAGTAAATGATGTATGGACATTTAATTCAGAAAGTTCTCCTCTCCAATGGATTAAATTAGATATAAAAGATAACATCCCTCAACCACGTGTGTACCATTCAGCTGCAGTATGTACATATGGAGGTGCTAATGGGATGATGGTTGTCTTTGGTGGAAGGAGAAAAGATGGACATCACTTAAGTGACATGTGGGGATTGAGAAGACATAGAAGTGGAGTTTGGGATTGGATGAAAGCTCCTTTTAAAGGTACTCCTCATGATCGAATTCAACATTCTAGTGTTTTCTGTGGAAATTTCTTCATTAATGTAGGAGGAAGATGCCAAAGTAGTGGAGATGATATTCCTATTGAAGTTTACGATACTGAAACTAGTGAATGGAACTCTTTCATTGTTTTTAAAAGATTTAGACATTCATCATTTTTATTTGATAATTTCCTTTATATTCATGGAGGATTGGAAGATGAAAAACATAATAATCCTGCTAGAGCTCTTAGTGAAATTAATTTATTAGATTTATTTCAAAGTAATAGTAATACTTTAGCAAAATTGAAAAGCTATCTTAATAAGAAAGGAGGTGATTCTTCCTCTGTTAAATCATCAAATTTTGATAAGGGAAGTAATGGGAATATTGATTTAAGTTCTGGAAATATGAAAAATATAACAATTAGTGACCAAGTTGTAATAGGTGCTACAGCAGATACAAAAAGTGATTTTTCTGATTTGGTAAGATATTGTTCAATAGAAAAATTAAAAAATGATGAAAATGAAAAAGAAAACATAATGAAAATGTTTAAAAACAAAGATCTATCATATAGTTTATGTGATAAGGTAATAATGGCTTTTCTTCGCCCTAAAGAATGGATAGAGCATCCAGTAGAAGAGGAAGTGAAATTTGCATTACAACCTGATTTAGTAATGGCTTTAATTGATGAAGTGACAAAAATAGTACAAGAACAACCAATGGTTCTTAAAGTAGAAGCTCCAGTTAAAGTCTTTGGTGATATTCATGGACAATATCAAGATTTAATGCGTTTCTTTGATTTATATTCTGCTCCAATTCAAGGACCTGGAGGTGATATTGAAGGATTAGATTATATTTTCTTAGGTGATTATGTTGATCGTGGAACTCATTCATTAGAGACTATTTGTCTTTTAATGGCATTGAAAATAAAATATCCTAATCAAATCCATTTATTAAGAGGTAATCATGAAGATCGATGGATTAACAGTGCATTTGGATTTCAATCTGAATTAATATCAAGAATGAATGATGATGAAACTAATCCAGTTATTTTTACAAGATTTAATGATTTTTTTGATTATTTACCATTAGCAGCAATAATAAATGACACAGTATTATGTCTTCACGGAGGAATAGGTTCAAACATAACAACAATAAGTGATATAGAAAAAATAAATAGACCATTAGAAGTAATTCATGAAGTGACAAATTTAGATCAGCAATTAGTAGTGGATATTTTATGGAGTGATCCAACAGATTCAGATGTTGAAACTGGTATTCAACCTAATTCAACAAGAGATCCAACTGGAGTTGGTAATATAGTGAAATTTGGACCTGATAGAGTTGAGGAATTTTTAAAAAATAATAATTTAACTCTTATTTTAAGAGCTCATGAATGTGTAATGGATGGCTTTGAAAGATTTGCTGGAGGGAAATTAATCACTGTTTTTAGTGCTACTGATTATTGTGGGAAACATAAGAATGCTGGGGCTATTTTATTTTTAACTAAAAATTTTATGATTAAACCTTATTTAATTTATCCTCAGGAATGCCCTAATAAAAATTGGGATAATAATGAAGAAACTTTGAAATTAAGACCTCCAACTCCTCCTAGGAATAGACAAGGAAGTGCTAATGATTTAGGAAGGAAAGTTTCATTTAATTCATAAAAAAAAATATAAGTTTTTTTTAGTTTTTTTATAATATAATTTTTAATTTGGTCATATTTAAGAAATGGAAAATTAGGGTTATTTTAAATAATTTAGATAATTAAAAATTTTATAAAATGAAATGTGAAATTTAATTGTATAATTATTAAGATTAAAATCAAGTTATTCATATTTAATTTAATTGATTAAATAACAATAAATATTTGACACAAGACTTAAATAACTAGATTTAATTAATAATATTTTTAAATAAAAATTTAAACTTTTAATAGTTTAAATTATATATATTTATTTATTTTTATTTATTTTCATTTATTATTTTGGATTATCTTCTTCAGAAGGGAAGAAAACAATACTAATTAATAAAAAAATAAAAAAAGAAATCATTAAAACAATAAGAGATATTAAGAAAATTTCTCCATAAGTCCATTTTTTATTTTTTTTTCTAGCAATTGCAGTTTTAGAAGGTAAATTTCCCATTGCAGAAGGAGCATTTTTATATCCACTTGATATTTTTCCTCTAGATGAAACAAATTTTTGATCAACTTTTTCTTGAAATTTTCCCATTTCTTTCCTATCTTTTTCAACAGGAGCGAAATAAGATTTCCCTTTAAAAGCTTTCATTTTTATTATATCATTAAAATAAATAATATAAACACAATTTCACAAAAAATGAAAAAAAAGCAATAAATAAAATAATAAAAAAAAATCCAAAAAAAAAATGGAAGATAAATGGATATCTCAATTACAACAGACAAAATGTCTCCCAGAATCAGATGTAAAACTCCTATGTGAGAAAGCAATGGAAATATTTATAGAAGAGAGTAACGTTCAACACGTAACAGCTCCAGTAATAATTTGTGGTGATATACACGGTCAAATATATGATTTATACGAATTATTTAAAACAGGAGGTGAGATTCCAAACTCACGTTACGTATTCATGGGTGACTTTGTAGATCGAGGTTACAACGGAGTGGAAACTTTCTCTCTCCTATTAGCATTGAAAATAAAATACCCAAGTCACATAACATTAACACGAGGTAACCATGAATCAAGACAAATATCATATACATATGGTTTTTATGAAGAAGTAACTAGAAAATATGGCAATGCAAATGTATGGAATTATTTTACAGATTTATTTGATTATTTACCAATAGCAGCATTAATAGAAGGGAAAATTTTTTGTATTCATGGTGGTCTTTCTCCTAATATTGAAACAGTAGATCAAATAAGATTAATTAATCGTAGAATGGAAATTCCACATGAAGGTGCTTATTGTGATTTAATGTGGAGTGATCCTGATGATATTGAATGTTGGGTTATGAGTTGTAGAGGTGCAGGATGGCTTTTCGGATGGAAGGTCGTTAATGAGTTTTGCTTTTTAAATAATCTAGAATTGGTTTGTAGAGCTCATCAATTAGTCAATGATGGTTTTAAATATTGGTTTAAAGATCAAAATTTAGTAACTGTGTGGTCTGCTCCTAATTATTGTTATAGATGTGGGAATAAAGCTTCTATTCTAAAACTTGGGTATAATTTAGAAAGACATTTTGATATCTTTGATTCTGCTCCAGAAAGCGCGAAAAGTTCTCCTCCTAGAACTTTAGTTCCTTATTTTCTTTAAATTAACTTTTTATTTTTTTATTTTTGTTCTATTGTTTAATGTATTATTTTTTGGAAATTTTAATATGTTTTGAATTAAACTTTGTTTTTTTATATTTAATTTTATTTTATGCTTAAATTGAATTATTCATTTTAAATTAAGAAATGCTTAATTCAAATTCAGTTAAGAGGAAACTAATTTTAATAACTTTTACTTATATTTAAACATGTAGGATATGATTTATAATTAATTCAAAATAATAAAAAATATCAAAATGAAAAAGACAATCATTCACTATTCTTTTATATTTTTACTCTTCTCAAAATACTTTTTTAAAATATCAACAGAATCTTTAGAAGTAAACTTAATAACTTGATCATATTTTTCTT
>JAEEGL010025996.1_pt1 | contig 29189 bp, 30 predicted proteins | sample 9134231 | NCBI WGS metagenome assembly JAEEGL01 (sample SAMN16246548, study PRJNA631951) | gut metagenome | biome: gut microbiome; feature: rumen; material: fiber-attached | host: Bos | place: Iran: Karaj | collected 2018-10 | reverse complement strand
GATTACACAATTTAAGCATCCGATTGGTACAAATGGTTATGTAATCATTAATGTTAATGGCGAAGATAAGAAAGTATTAATTCATGATACCCATCTAGAGGAAGATACGACAAGTATGGATCACTATAATGATTATTCACTTTTGGACTATAATCGTTGCGGAGTTCCTTTACTTGAAACGGTTACCGAGCCATGTTTAAACTCAGCTGAAGAAGCGGTAACATTTTTGGAAAGCCTTCGTAGTATCTTTCTATATACGGATACTTCATATGCACGTAGTGATAAAGGACAAATTAGATGTGATGTTAACGTATCATTAATGGAAGAGGATGCTACAGAGTTAGGAACAAAAGTTGAGATTAAAAACATCAATTCTTTTAGTGGCGTCAAAGAAGCAATATTATGTGAGGTTGCAAGGCAAACAGAAATTTTAAATAATGGGGGAGAAATAATTCAAGAAACTAGAAGATATGATGAAGGATTAAATAAAACCCTTACGATGCGTAGTAAAGAGGATGCAATAGACTATAGATATTTTACGGATCCAAATTTACCACCAATTAAAATTAGTGAAGAATGGATTAGAGAAATTAAAAGTGAGATACCAAGACTACATAATGAAAGATTTAGTACATACACAAAAGTTTATGGTATTAATGCTAAAGATGCTATGACAATCGTTAGAGATAAAAAAGTATCAGACTTTTATGAGGAATGTGTTAGTTTGTTAAATGAACCGGTATTGATCTCTAACTGGTTAACAGGGGATGTCATGAAGTATTTAAATCGTGATAGTCTAGCAATTGCTGAATCCAAGTTAACACCAAAGATGCTTACCGAGTTAATTAAAATGATAACCGATGGGAAGATTAATGGTAAGCAGGGTAAAGAAGTCTTAGAAAAAATGATGGATACAGGGAAAGATGCTAATACTTTAGTTAATGAACTAGGTATGACACAGATTAGTAACGAAGAGGAAATCAGAAAGATAGTTCTATCAATTCTTAATGAAAACAAGAATTTAGTCGATGACTATAAAAATGGTAAAAATGTATTTGGTTATATTGTCGGATTAATCATGAAGAGTACGCAAGGTAAAGCCAATCCAGTAATAACATCAAAGGTATTAAAAGAAGAATTAGATAAATAAAAGTGAGGGATATAATGAAGGAGCAATTGGAAAGTTTAGGATATACCAACGTTCAGGCAATAGAAACACAAAATGGTATTGGATATGTTGGTGTAAAAAATGGTGGTTCTATTGTTATTCCACCAAATTGTCAAGATTGTTCGGGACTAAGTATGTTAGTTTGTGGACAGGGTGGTACGGGTAATGGAATATACTACAATAATTATTCTACAACCGATAAAACAACTGGCGATAGCCTAACTGGTCCCAATTTGTTAGCTAATGCTAAAAATGGTAATTTTCCAAGCAATCCGGTAGTTATTGCGCCGAATGATTTATATCCAGGTTTTGCCCAATCTCATTATAGAGCTGATCCAAATCAAGATCTTGGGGCCAATCTTTTAAATGATGCTTATACATTGCTTGAAAACAACGGGGCTAAGATTACTAATGTAGGAGTACAAGGATTTAGTAATGGTGGACCTGGGTCAATGCTTGCTTTGGGTGGTTTTTTGGAATTACATCCCAATAAAAAATTTGATACAAAAATAGTTCTATGTGATACTTATAATGTCGAAGAAATAGTTAGTTTATATGATAAACCAAGGTTAAATGGTGTAGAACAAGGAAAAGTAGCGGCAATGGACGCTTTGATTAATAATGGGACACAAATATATAGTTTGAATTGGACGAGTCCTAGAATATATAATAATCATGCCACTAATGTGGCGGCTTGTTCACAATTAATAACGGATAAGGGATTTAATTTTTATTATACTAAAAGTTCTAGAGAAGCACATGCTGCTTACATGACTGATTTCTTTAATGGAAATGGGTTAAATTTCTTATCAGGAGTTGGAGATTTAAAATTAGATGAAAAATACTATAGTGGCTTTTTTAGCCTAGATGCCCATGGCAATGAAATTGTTGCCAATATTACAAGACCACTCATATATACGAGTATCTTGATTGATGCTATTAGTCAATATGGTTATTTAAGCCAACTTCAACCGCTTACTATAAATAGTAGTAAGGTAAGCTCTGATACAGAATATGTTTTATCTGAAATGAATAGATTACGTACGATGATAAGTGGGTCACAATTTTTAAAGTCTAACACAATACAAGAATTTACTAATAGTGCAGGTATTCCTGGATGTATAGCGACTTATATTAATACATACTACAGTATCATGGGTGAACTTATGGATTCGTTAGCGCAAGAAAGTGAGAAAATTGTAAGCATTGCTACAACTATTGATGATATGAATACTGCCTTAACTGAAAGAGCCAATGAAATATCTGATGATGTATCACAGGCAGCAGCCGCTGCAACCACTGCAATTACTACAACGATATTAACAGATCAAACTGAAAATTCAATCAATGATACTTCAGATATCAATACACCAAGTGATAATCAAATACCATCTGAAGGACAACCACAGGAAACTTCGACTCAAGAACAAAATGTAGAATCATCAAGCGAAGAGCAGACTCAGGAATCAGTAGAGAAAACTCCTACGGAGGAACCTGTTTTAGAAGAACATACTGAACAGACTCAAGAAAATTCTACTGATGAACAAGTGGAAGAAACATCAAATGAAGAAACTCAATCTGAAGAAGAAACGGTTACTGAAGAGCAATCACAACCAGAGGAAACTACAACTGAAGAAGAGAATAATGAGGAATTAACTCAGAATCAAAATAATACTCCATCATCAGCAAATCAAACGACTGATACTTCTTCACAACCTGATGAATCAAATAATGAACAAAGCGAAAATTCACAATCAGAGGAAACTTCAATTGAGGAAGAGAATACGGAATCATCAAATGAAGAACAGAATAATACAACGACTACTGTTCCACCAACTAATAATACTGATCAGAAAGATCATTCAACTGAAGAAAAAAATAATGAGCAATCAAATGACACTCAGAGTGAAGAATCTCAGAATAATGAACAAAGTGAAGAGACACCAAATGAAGATAAAACAGACGATAGTAGCAATAAAAAGCCTAACAAAAATCCTTCTCCATCAAAACCTTCTCCTGGAGGACCAACTAATAATAAAATTACGGAACTTATAGAGGTGCGTGATGATGGTAGTAAATTTAAATTCTATCGTAGTGGAGATAAGATAGTAGATTTAAAATGCGTATATGAATTTTCAAGTTTTGATGAAGCCAATTTAAATATTGAAAATATTAGGGAAGCATTTAAGGACTTTGATTTTATTGATCGTATTGAAGTTGAAGGTAATAATGTAATTATAACATATAAAGAAGATAGTTATTTAGATATGAGTTATCAAGATATAATAACTAAATTCTTTAAGGAGGAATATTTATGGAAGCCATACATTTAAGTGAATTACAAGCTGCCAAGAATTTTTCTACCTTTAATGATTTATCCAATGATATTAGAGAATCTACGAATATGCAAAGTTTATTAAATAATTTTGTAGCAGAATCGCATGGAAAACTTAATGGTAAGATGTGGGATGCAATCAGTACAGAACTTAATCAATTTAGCGAAGTACTTAATGAGAGAATAAAGTTAGCTAGTAATTTATCATCAGCTATTCAAAGCGCATTAAATATGTTAATTAATTATTTAGGTGATGAATATACTTCTTTAGATTGTTCAGAATTACCTGATTTATTAACTGCTAGAGATAGGTGTAATCAAAATATTTCAAATACTAATGCAACACTTAATTCATTGAAGAAACTAAAACAAAATGGTGATGATTCTGTTGATAAAGACATAAGATACTATAGTGGGTTACTTACGAGTTATCAGGATGAATTAGATAAAGCTAATAAACTAATAGATAAATTAGAGGGACTTAAGGCCGTATATGCTGAAGCTGAGGGAATACTACAAGCGGCATTTGCAGAAGTTAATACTGTTGGAAAGACAATTTCAAATATAAATGTTGGAGGAACGGTTTCATTTGTTCAGTAATGGAGTGATAAAATGGAGGAAGAATTAAGGGAATTAGGATATACAAGTGTTCAGGCAATAGAAACGGAAAATGGTGTGGGATATATTGCTCAGAATAAAAATTCTGGTTCAGCAATTATTATTCCACCAAATTATAAGGATGCACAGGGAATAAGTTTACTAGTTCCAGGGCAGGATATGCATGGCTCTAGCTTATATTATAATGCAGGAGTATGGCGAGATAAAAACAAGGAATCAAATACTTATGGGCAAAAATTTGATTATCCTAATTTAAGTCAACAGGCAAAGGATGGTAATTGGCCATCTAGCACGATTGTTATTGCCCCCAATGATTTATATCCAACTATGTATAATGGCGTAAATAATTATGATAGAGACCCTAGTTTAGAACCCGGTGCTAAGGCATTGAATGGAGCTTATAATTTGCTTACTGCTAATGGAGCTGATATTTCTAATATTGGAGTACTTACTTTTAGCAATGGTGGTCCTGGTGGAATGACATCACTTGGAGGATTTTTACAACTAAATCCTGATAAGCAATTCAATACTAAGATATTTATGGCTGATGCTTATAATATAAATTCTAAATATACAGGCGTTTCACTATTTGATAGAAAAAATCTCAATGCTAATGAATTAGCTCAAGTAGAACAAATGCAACTTTTAATTAAAAATAAGACGGAAATAATTTTTTCAAATTGGACTAGTGATAAAATATATAATCATAGAAATACTGAAGTTGTCGAAACATGCTTATTGTTTAGTAGGCTAGGTTTTAATGCATATTGTACAGATAGTTCTAGAACTGCCCACTTTTCATATGTATATGATGCAATCAAAGGTGGTGCTATAGATTGGTTAAGCGGAGATGCAAATTTAGCTTTGGATGACAAATATTATGGCAAATACTATCGTTTAGATAAAAATGGCAATAAAATATATTTAAGTAATGAAGAATCGGCTTTGTTGGGATTAAGTTTTAGTAATGATGCAGCTGTCGATTATATACATTTAAAAAGATTACCAGTTTTAAAACTTGGTAATGTGGAATCACTATCTCTTATTCGCTCAAGTAAACAGTATGTATATTTTTATATGAATCAATTGAGAAGTGTAATAAGAGATTCTTGTCTATTTGATAGTTCATATCCAACTATTAACTGTGAAGGAGTATCAGAACTTATTCAAGAATGCATTGATAAATATTATAAAACTTATGGAAAAATGCTTGATAAACTAGCTAAAGAAAGTAGTGCTATTGTAAGCTATGCAGATGCATATGAACTAATGGATACAAAACAGGAACAAGAAGCAAGAGAATTGTAGGTGTAGATATGGTGAATGATGCAGTTTATATAGATGAATTAATTACGGTAAGTAGTTTAAACAATGGTGTTGATAAAAGTACTAGTGAAACACAAAAATATATGGAAATATTAGTGTCTCAATTTGCTTCTAGTAAGGTACTTAGTGGTGAAGCGTGGAATAAAGAAAGAACTAAAATAATTAATGACTACGAGCCTGCTTTAAGTAAAATAGAAAATTTATCTATTGATATGAAAAGTACTATTGATAATGTGGTAAGTAAAATAATAGCTGTAATGGGTAATGGATATAATTATATGGATTACTCATCAATACCAAAACTAGAAGAAAGAAAAAATGTTTTGGAAAGACGAATTGCTGAACTTGTTAGTAAAACTAAAATGATTATATATGAGGACGATGATGTTAATAGCGATTTGAATGCAGTTAATAAACAAATATCTTCGTTAAATTTCACTTTAAATTTATTAAAAACAGAACTTCAAAGATTGAGAGAATTTGAAAGAATAGTTAATGAAGCAAAAACGGAATTGAACGATCTTCTTATCAAGATTGATTCTGTTGATAGTGTCGTAGATGCAATAGAGCCAAGTGCGGTGGCAACAAAAATTTAATTGACACAAATTTGACAATGTAATAAAAAAATGATATAATTTATATCGATTGATGGCACATTATTCTAGTCAACTCCCTTCGTTATGAAGACGGGGATAAAAGACCGTTAAAGAGCATATCTGTGAAACCGCTTGTGTTTGCTTTAGATGCCCAATCTAGGGTGAATGCTGGCGATGAGAATAGTGGATAGAATATAATGGCATATATTTGATTCCATTATTCGTGGAGACCTATCTTTGCAACAAAAATTGCGAACTAGGATTAAACCTGTATGGTGGTTAATAGCTATCTACAGTGTAGCTTGTCTTGAGTGAAGATTTCGGGATTGAAATATTTCATGAAATAATCTTTGCAAAAGAGAACTAATAACGATAAAGTTGGTGAGGAAATCTCCTAGAGTGCGTTATGATATGGGATTGCAGTGAGAACTAAGTGGCAATCAAGTCGTATGATGTGGAAACACCATACTGTCTTCTTTAAAGGGGAACCGCATTACTGGTAACGGGATGTAGAAGATAGGGAAACCCTACTTGACCTAAGTCTCAAAGTTAATCATATCAATAGGCCATTAGTTTTTTTTATGGAGGAAAAATGAAAAGTAAAAACAGCTGGATATTAATTGTAACACTTCTTGCTTTTGGATTATCAATTGTTATGTCACTTTTGGCAGAACTAGTGCTTAAAAATGTTACATTGACGTTATCGATCATTGTTACTTTTATTTTTATTTTACTTGGAGTTGTATTTGATATAATTGGAGTTGCCGTAACAAGTGGCGATGAGACAACTTTCCATTCGATGGCAGCAAGACGAGTACGTGGTGGTAAGATGGGAGTAAAACTTGTTAAGAATGCTTCCAAGGTATCAAGTATTTGTTGTGATGTTGTCGGTGATATTTGTGGGATTATATCAGGCAGTGCAGGAGTGACAATCATCGCTTTGATAATAAAACTAACAGATATAAATCCTTTGGTTATAACTCTCGTTGTAACCTCATTAATATCATCATTAACGATTGGTGGAAAAGCACTCGGAAAAGGAGTGGCAATTAACAAGAGTGATAAGGTTATAACAATAGTTAGTAAAATCTTGTCAATATTTAGTAAAAGATAATAAAACATTGCTTTATGGCAATGTTTTAAAATTGCCATTATATATCAGTAAAAACACGAAAAAAATGTTTGACTTTTTAAATTCTTTGTGGTAGTATAGTGAATGATTTTCTTGGAGGGGGAATTGTAATGTACGAAGAAAGAGAAAGATTCAGTTGGACTAGTCTTTTCATCAAAATAATCATTATAGTAATATTCGTATTATTTACTATTTGGTTGCTTCAATTATCAATGAAGAGTGCTAACAAAGATATGTCTAATGGAATCAATGCACTTACAGACAAAATCTTTAGTGAAAATATTGAAAAGATGAAGGATGTAGGTCAAAGTTACTTCACAACTGAAAGATTGCCAAAAAAGGTTGGAGAGGTTAAAAGATTAACACTTGAAGAAATGTACAAGATGAATTTGATATTAGAAGTCAAGGATAAGAATGGCAAAGCATGTTCAAAAGAAAAATCATATGTTGAAATTGAAAAACTTGAAAACGAATATCAAATGAAAACATATCTAGACTGTGGTAAAGAGCATAACTTTATTAGAGTAATAATGGGTTGCTACAGTTACTGTGAGACAGATATTTGTGAGAAGAAGGAAACACCTTCACACAAGGCTATAGAATACGAATATAGCAAATCAACTGGTGGAGCTTGGGGACCATGGAGTTCTTGGTCAGATTGGTCAAAGACTGAAGTAAGTAAGAGTGATTCAAGAGATGTGGAAACTAAGAATGTCAGTGAAACATATACTTATGAAAAACCAGTTACGGAAACAAAGTATATGGGCGTAGCAAATGTGTGTGCTTCTATAAGTGGATATACATTAACATCTAATAAAGATGGTGTATGTACATATAGTAAAGGAACAACATCAAAAACTGATCCAGTATGTCCAAAAGTAGATAACTATACATTAACTGGAAGAAGCGGATTTACTTGTAGTTATAAGCAAACAAATCCAAGTAAGGCAAATCCAGTATGTCCAGAAGTATCAGGATACAATTTTGTAAGTAGAAATGGATTTACTTGTAACTATAGTGCACCAACAACACAAAAAGCAAATCCGGTATGTCCAGAAGTATCAGGATACAATTTTGTAAGTAGAAATGGATTTACTTGTAACTATAGTGCACCAACAACACAAAAAGCAAATCCGGTATGTCCAGAAGTATCAGGATATAATTTTGTAAGTAGAAATGGATTTACATGTAATTATAGTAATACTTATACAAGTAGTACAGATTATGATTTAGTTTATTATGGTACTGGTAGTGGTTCTTATGTACCAGCAGATACTAGTACACGTCACTATGTACAATCATCAGCTGATTATCAATATAAATGTACTCCTGGTTGTGCATTCCAATGGTATTATACTTATAAAATTTATACTAAACAATATAAGACAGTAACTGAAACAACAACGAGAACTGCAAGTTGTCCAAGTGGATACACACAATCAGGAAATGAATGCGTTAAGTCTGGTACAACTACAACAACAAGAACTGCAAGTTGTCCAAGTGGATATACAAAGTCAGGAAATGAATGCGTTAAGTCTGGTACGACTACGACAACAAAGACAGCAAGTTGTCCAAGTGGATATACAAAATCAGGAAATGAATGTGTTAAATATCCAACAACAACAAAGACAGCAAGTTGCCCAAGTGGATATACAAAGTCAGGTGATACTTGTATTAAATCAAGTACATCAACAACAACTAAAAATGCTACTTGTCCAAGTGGTCAAACATTGAAAGACAAGAAGTGTTATAAAGATGTAACAACTATGGTTACTGTTGAAGGAACTAGAAATGTAACTTACTACAGATATAGAACTAGAGAATATAGTGGTGGATCAATAGATTATAAGTGGAGTCCATCAAATAATGATAAGACATTATTGGATGCTGGTTACAAATTAACTGGTAAAACTAGAGAAGTAGGGGGTAAATAATAATGAATAATATTCATGAATTTAATGATCATGTTGATGAAATGCTTGCTGCAGAACAAAAAAAATATGATGATGCAGTAAATGAAAAAATCATATATGAAGAATTAAGAGCTGAAGCTGCTAGAAAAGAAAAAGAAGCTAAGGCAACAATTAAACAACTTGAACGTGCTAAAATTCGTGCTGATAAAGCAAATGAAACAGAAGTTGTAACAGAAAGAGTTGTTAAAGAAGATAAGACTTCTGAAACAGAAAGAGTTATTTTGACTGAAGATAATGCCAATGATTCTGAAGTAGTATATGTTAAAGAAAGAAGCACTAAAAAATCTGGTAATGGAATAGCTGGTTTTGTAATGGGTGCTGCAGCTGTATTACTTTTAATCGGTGGATGGAAGTTCTATAAAGAATCAAAAACTGGTGATGTAAAATTAGTACCTAAGTCAAATACTAATGATACTACCAAAGATACACCAAATGAAAATACTGCTTATGTTGGTGGTATGGAATATAATTACAACAATAATGAAGTTGTAGTTACTCCAGCTTTGGAAGAAACTACAAGTGAAGTACCAGTTGTTACAGAGGAAGAAGTAATTGCGGTAGTTAGTGAAGAAGATGTATTTACAACTGAAAAATTTGAAACTTTAGTTGCTGATTATGCAAATAAATATGCTGAAGAGTATAAGACTGTAAGTACTGCAGATATTGCTAAATTTGGAGTTATTGCTAATATTGATATTTTAGCTGAACAAAATCCAGAATTAATTTCTTCAGTTGCTAATGGTCAAACAAAGGAAGAATTCTTAAATGATGCTGCTAAATTAATTGGGGCAACAGTTATGAACAATTTCCAAGTTTGGAATGAAACAAAAAGTACTGAAAAATTCATTAGAGTTAGTGATATTGTCTACGGACCACAAAAAGAACAGATGCTAAAGATTGAAGAGTATACTGACAGAATTGCTGATGCTGTTAATGCTGGAGACAAAGATTTAGTAAATCAAATTGTAAGTGAATTCTTAACTGATTTGAATAGTGGAAGTTTATCTAAACTAGATGATGGTGTAGGATTCGTTGCACAAGTTAATATAGCAATGATATCTGACGGTATTGCTAGAAATTATTTAAACAAAGAAAACTTTGATATGTTACAAGTATTAAAAACTTCAGAAAAATATGTATCTAATATCTTTACGGTATATAGTAGATGCACTGAAGATGCTAAAACTCGTACAAGATAATAAAAAGCCATAAAATGGCTTTTTTTCTTAGTAAAATAATGCTATAATTTAGATATGAAGAAGTTAATTAAGATATTTTTAGTTATTTTAATAATATTTTTCTTATTAATTCTATATATTGATTATAATGATTATAAGAATTATAGCAGTTTAGAAAAAGAAATAATTAAAAAAACAGATATTAAAAAAATTGATTATCTAAATACTTATGGAGATTATTATCTTGTTATGGATGATGATAATTTATATGTTTTGAGTAAGGAATATGTTGAACTTTTAAAAGTAGATAGAATATTAATTCATGAAAATGATAAAAAATATGATATTATATATGATGAAGTACCGATGTATATGGATAATTATTATAAAGATGGTAAACTAAATTATGTTTATTATGATTTATATAGTTATCAGGAAATAGATAAAGTGCTTATGGGAGGCAATTATGAGTAGTGTCGTTGATTTAATTAAAGAAAAGCCATTCTTTGTTCCTAAGATTTTGCTTAGTAATTATCGCGAATTAGGAATTAGTGACGAAGAATTAATTATTATTATGGTAATTATGAATAAAGGGGATAAAGTAATATATGATCCTGAGATGTTTGCTAATTCGATTAATGCTGATAAAATAAGTGTAATGAAGATAATTGATAGTTTGTGTGATAAAAATATTTTATCTTTAATAATTGAAAAGAATGATAAAAAGACATATGAATATATATCTTTAGATGCATTGTATGAAAAACTAGGTAATATTGCTTTAGATAAAAGAGAAGATAATGAAGTTGATAATTCTATTTTTGGTATTTTTGAAAATGAATTAGGTAGAACATTATCACCAATGGAATATGAAAAGATAAAGGAATGGATTAGTAATAATAGTAAAGAAATGATAACTTTGGCCTTAAAGGAAGCGGTACTTAATGGGGTTAGTAATTTAAATTATATCGATAGTATTTTAAATAGTTGGAAGAAAAAAGGTTATAAGAACAAGGAAGATATTTTAAAAGATAAAGAAGAATATCGTACTAAAAAAGAAAAAGTTGATGTTTTTGAAACGGATTGGTTAAATGATTAATGAGATTTTAACTTATTTAGATAGTTTATTTCCAAATCCTAAGTGTGAACTTAATTATCATAAAGATTATGAACTTTTAATTGCTGTTATGTTAAGTGCTCAGACAACCGATAAAAGAGTTAATAAGGTAACGGCAGTATTATTTAAAAAATATCCTTCAATTAAAGAATTAAGTATGGCAAGAGTTAGTGACATTGAAAACATTATTAAAGAGATTGGAACTTTTAGAAGAAAAGCTATTTATGTACATGAAGTAACTAAGAAACTATGTGATGATGGGTATGACTATATTCCAAATGATAGGAAGTATATTGAATCACTTCCGGGTATTGGTCATAAGTCAGCTAATGTTTTTTTATCAAATATATATAATGAACCAGCGATTGCAGTCGATACACATGTTGCTAGAGTTAGTAAGAGATTAGGACTTGCTAGAAATAGTGATGATGTCAAACAAATTGAAGAAAAACTAATGAAAAAAATACCAAAAGATAGATGGAGTAAGACTCATCATCAATTGGTATTGTTTGGAAGGTACTACTGTAAAGCAGTTAATCCGGATTGTGCTAATTGTAAAATAAGAGAATATTGTAGAAAAAAATAGAACTTAGGTTCTATTATTCTTTTACCTCTTCAATGGCTTCAGTTGGGCATTCTTTAATTGCTTCAGTTGTTACTTCTTCTAAGTCGGCTGGGATTTCTTCAAGAATGCAGTGTGCTAATCCTTCATCGTTAAAATCGAATACTTGACTTTCTGATAAAGCAACACAATTGCCACAACCAATACATTTACTTTGATCTACTCTTGCTTTCATAATATACCTTCTTTCTTTACTTAATTATAAGTGTAAAGTATTAAAAAATCAACAAAATTTGTTTTAGTTATAAAAAAAGTATGATATTATATTTGTGAATACGAGGTGACTGTTATGAGTAGCCGCATGGATAAATATAAAAATGAAACTACTAAGGAAGAAGTACCAACAAGAAGTAATAAAAATAAAGAATTATATAAACAAATATATAATGCCTACGATGAATTTGAAAATTTAGTTGTGCCATCTAATGAGCGTGAAATAGATTCAAATGAATTTAAAAAAGAAATAACGAGTAGGCAGGAATATCGTAAGAAAAAAGAATATGACGATATTACAAATAAAAGTCCAGCAACTAATAATAGTGTTATTAGAAAAGAAAAAATCATGGAAGAAGATGAACAGGCATTAGAAATCTATGATATTAATGAGTTACTTAATAAGGCTAAAAGTGAAAATAAAAAACCAGAATTAATTGAACCAACACTAGCTAATACGGATTATTTAAAGAAACTTAAATTAGATAGTAGAAAAACCAATATTGAACAAGTTAAAGAAATGTATGAAGATATGGCTGAAGAAGTTTTAGATGAAGATGAATCTTTAATGAAAACAGCTAATTTATCTTTGGAGATACTATCTGATTTGAAAGGCGATAATGATAAAACTAGTGTTAGTGCACCAATTAAAGATGAAGAAATGCCAGAAGATAGTACGACAGGTTTTTATAGTAATACATATAAATTTAGTAAAAGTGATTTTGATGAAGAAGAAGAGGATGAAGAAGAAGAGGATGATGAGGAAGAAGAGGAAAAAGATAGTGGTAAATTTCTTTTCAAGATACTCCTTCTTATCTTTGGATTGCTCTTGGCCGTTTTAGTGATAATTTATTTTATCGGATATTTTCATAAATAATAATTACCAATTTATTTGGTAATTTTTTTGTCAAATAGGTGTTTATTTTGTTGTCTAATTTGTTGAAAGCATAAGGATTTTATGTTATGATAAGTCTAGGGTGATAGGAATGATGGAAGAAGAACTTAAACGTATTTATGAGTATTCACTTGAAGAAATAATGGGAGAACGTTTTGGTAAATACTCAAAATATATCATTCAAGATAGAGCTATTCCTGATGTTAGAGATGGTTTAAAACCAGTACAAAGAAGAATACTATATTCAATGTATAAAGAAAAGAATACGTATGATAAACCTTATAAAAAATCGGCGAGAGCAGTCGGTGATGTTATGGGTAAATATCATCCACATGGCGATTCTTCAATATATGATGCGATTGTCCGTATGAGTCAAGACTGGAAGATGCGCGAACCATTTGTTGATATGCAAGGAAATAATGGATCAATTGATGGTGATAGTGCGGCTGCTAGTCGTTATACAGAAGCCAGATTATCAAAAATAAGTAATGAGATGCTTAGAGATATCGATAAAGATACGGTGGTATTTTCACCTAACTACGATGATACATTACTAGAACCTACAGTATTACCAAGTAGATTTCCTAATTTACTTGTAAATGGAACAACAGGTATTTCAGCAGGATATGCAACTAACATTCCACCACATAATTTAGGTGAAGTTATAGATGCCACAATCTATAGAATTGATAATCCGGGAAGTAGATTAGATACTTTACTTAACTATATTAAGGGACCAGATTTTCCAACTGGTGGTGAAGCTGTTGGTTATGCGGGGATACATGAAGCTTATGAAACCGGTAGAGGAAGAATATTAATTCGTAGTAAGTTAACAATTGAAAAAAATAAGATAATAATTACGGAGATTCCTTATGAAGTTAATAAACAGTTATTAGTTAAAAAGATTGATGAAATTAGAATTGATAAAAAGATTGATGGAATTACTGAAGTAAGAGATGAATCAGATAAGAATGGCCTACAAATTACAATTGAACTTAAAAAAGAAGCAAATGCTAAAAATATTTTAAATTATTTATATAAGAATACCGAATTACAAATTAGTTATAATTACAATATGATTGCAATTGTTAATCGTAGACCAATGCAATTGGGACTTATAGCAATTCTAGATGCCTATATTGCTCATCAAAAAGAAGTAGTAACTAAAAGAACTAGTTTTGATTTGGCACATGCTAAAAAGAGATATCATATTGTCGAAGGATTAATTAAGGCAATATCAATTTTAGATGAGGTTATCAAGACAATTAGAGCTAGTAAAAATAAAGCGGATGCAATTGAAAACTTAATGATTAAATATGAGTTTACGGAAGAACAAGCAACGGAAATTGTTAATTTGCAATTATATCGTTTGACAAATACTGATATTGTCATTTTGCAAGAGGAAAGGAATAATCTTGAAAAAATTATGGCAATGTTAGAAGCAATTTTAGCTAGTCCAGAAAAATTAAATACAGTTATTAAAGAAGAACTTAAAAAGATTAAGAAAGAATATGCAACACCTAGAAGAACAACAATCGTTATGGAAGCTGAAGAGATAAAAATTGATGCTACTGAGATGATTCCTAAAGAAGATACAATTGTTGTTGTTACTAAAGAAGGCTATATTAAGCGCGTTAGTGTTAGAGGGTATGAAGCAAATACGGAAGCAACAGGTTTAAAAGAGGGCGACTATGTAATTGGTTTATATAATATTAATACGACACAAAATGTATTGGTATTTACTGATTTAGGTAATTACTTATATTTACCGGTTTATGAAATACCAGAAGTTAAATGGAAAGATATTGGTAAACATGTAAGTAATATTATTACAATGTCATCGGATGAAAAAGTAATTGGAGCAATGCCGGTATATAATTTTGATGAAGATAGATATATTACGGTATTTACTAAAAATGGTATGGTTAAACGTACAAAATTATGTGACTTTAAGGTAGGACGTTATACGAAAGAAATTAGTATGATTAAACTATCAACAGGTGATATGGTTATTAGTGTCGACTATACAAATAATAATGATATTTTTGTTGCTACTAAAAAAGGCTATGGATTATGGTATGATGTAAGTGAAGTATCGGTAGTTGGTATTAGAGCTAGTGGCGTTAAGTCAATTAAACTTAAGGATGATGAAGTCGTAAGTAGTACATTATTTAATCCAGAAGATGAGTATATTACAATTATTACTGATAAGGGAACTGGTAAACGTTTAAGATTATCAGAAATAGAAAAAACAAGTAGAGCAAACAAGGGTATACTTTTAATGAAAGAGATTAAAAGTAATCCAAGTAAGATACTAGATTGTTATATTATTCCATCTAAAGATGAAATAACGGTTAGATCAATTGCTGAAGAGAAGATAGTTAAGCTTACAGAAATTGCAATTATGGATAGACATAGTAATGGGTCATTTGTGGTAAAAGATAGAATCGTAGATAGTTATAAAAATATAAAATTAGTTGATGGTAGTTTAGATAAGACATATGTTAAAGACACATCGCAAATAAAAGAAACACCAGTAATTACTGGTAGCCGTGAATATAAAACACTTAAGAATATTGATGAAAAAATGATGTCAATTGATGAATATTTAAATGACATTGAAAAATAAAGAAGGAGAAGATTATGAAAGATTTAAAAGGAACAAAAACAGAAGCAAATTTAATGACAGCATTTGCAGGTGAGAGCCAAGCAAGGAACAAGTATACTTATTATGCTTCAAAAGCAAAAAAAGAGGGTTATGAGCAAGTAGCAGCTATTTTTGAAGAAACAGCTGGCAATGAAAAGGAACATGCTAAAATGTGGTTTAAGTTACTATGTGGGGGAGAAGTACCTGATACAGTAACTAATCTAACGGATGCGGCAAATGGAGAAAACTACGAATGGACAGAAATGTATGAAGAATTTAGTAAAGTTGCTAAAGAAGAAGGCTTTGATGAAATAGCTAGATTATTCAAAGCAGTAGGTGCTATTGAAAAAGAACATGAAGCAAGATACAAAACACTACTTGATAATATTAAAAACGAAAGAGTCTTCAACAAAGAAGAATCTACGGTGTGGGTATGCCGCAACTGCGGTCATGTACATGTTGGAAAGAGTGCTCCAAAAGTATGTCCTACATGTAATCATCCACAATCATATTTTGAAATTAAAAGTACAAATTATTAATAATTTTTAAGGAGGACTAGATGCAAGTACTTGTGACCGGAGGAACCGGTTATATTGGAAGTCATACTATCGTCGAATTAATAAATCATGGTTATGATGTCGTTGCAGTCGATGATTTCAGTAATTCTAAGCCAATTGTTTTAGACAATTTAGAAAAAATTACCGGTAAAAAAATAAATTTCTACGAACTTAATGTTTGTGATAAAGAAAAATTAAGAAAAGTATTTAAAGAAAACAAGATCGATGCAGTAATTCATTTTGCAGGTTTTAAAGCGGTTGGTGAATCGGTAGCAAAACCATTAATGTATTATCGCAATAACTTGGATTCAACAATTACATTACTTGAAGTGATGGCGGAATTTAATGTTAAGAAAATAGTTTTCTCATCATCAGCGACGGTTTATGGTGATCCAGAAATACTTCCAATTCCAGAAACAGCAAAACTTAGTACAACTAATCCATATGGTTCTACAAAACTATATATTGAGGGGATACTAAAAGATGTTTATATTGCTGATAATGATTATAGTATTGCTATTCTTAGATATTTTAATCCTGTAGGGGCTCATCCTAGTGGACTACTAGGTGAAGATCCAAATGGAATACCTAATAATTTAATGCCATATATAGTTAAAGTAGCTAATCATGAATTACCACATTTAAATGTTTTTGGGAATGATTATGATACTAAAGATGGTACGGGAGTAAGAGATTATATCCATGTTATCGACCTAGCACTAGGTCATATAAGTGCCTTAGAATATATAGACAAACATAAAGGAATAGATTATTATAATCTAGGTACAGGTAAAGGATATAGTGTTTTAGAAATGGTATCAGCTTTTATGGATACGAATAAGGTGGATGTACCATATAAAATTACATCAAGAAGAGAAGGCGATATTGCCACTTGTTATGCTGACACGACGAAGGCAAAAGAAGTTTTACATTGGGAAGCAGAACGCGGATTAAATGAAATGGTTGGTAGCGCTTATAATTATGCTAAAAAGAGTCGTGATAAAGATGAATCGTAAGGGTTTTACGTTGATAGAACTTTTAGCAACTTTGATGATCATTGGAATCATTTTTGGAATAGCTTTTTATCTAATTAGAGGAACAACGGCTTCTACTTTAACACAAATGAATGAGATTAGTGATAGTGAAATTTTCGAGGCTGCTAAAATGTATGCTATAGAAACAAACAGACAATTTAATAGGTCTGGTTATGTTTGTGTTTCTATGCAAGAATTAGTAGATTTAGGCTATATTAATGGTAATATAGAAACAGATAAAATAATAAAATTAAAAAGAAACATAGAAACTAAAGCAATCGAAGAAATAAAATATGTTAAAAGTTGTAATTAAACTAAAGATTTTCTTTAGTTTTTTACTTATTTTTATGACAAAGTTCTAAATTTATGTTATGATTGTTATAACGAGGTGACGTATATGACCAGACATGAACAAAGATATAAAGCGATGACAATCTTGTATCAAGCATTTTTATATGATAACAACAATATCAGTTATGATATTAAAGATATAATTAATGAGCAACTAGAGGAAAATAACAAGTTTATAAATACTTTAGTAACTGGTGTTATTAAAGAAAGAGAACATATTGATGAACTCGCTAATAAATACTTAGAAAATTGGGATATTTCAAGATTAGGCTTTACTGATCAGGCAATTTTAAGAATTGGAATATATGAAATTCTTAATACGGACACCCCAGATATTACATGTATTGATGAAGCCGTTGAACTTAGTAAAAAGTATTCCGATGAAAAAGTATGTAAAATGATCAATGGTGTACTTGATAAGGTTTATCATAATCATAAAGTAAATAGTTAATATAAATAGAGGTGTTATATGAATCCAGAATATATTACAGTAAGTGAACTTAATCATTATATTAAGGACATAATGGATGATAACATCTTTTTAAATAAAGTATATTTAAAAGGGGAAATATCTAATTTTAAAGCACATACGAGAGGACACTTATACTTTACTTTGAAGGATGAGGGAAGCAGACTTAATGCCGTTATGTTTTCTTATCAAAAAAATACTTTAAAATTTGAACCAACTGATGGAATGAAAGTTTTAGTATGTGGTAAAATTTCAGTGTATGAAGCGACTGGAACATATCAAATATATGTTGAATCAATGGAACAAGATGGCTTAGGTAACTTATATATTGAGTTTGAAAAATTAAAAAAGAAATTAGCAGCTGAAGGATTATTTGATCAAGATAAAAAACAACCGATACCAAAAGTCCCTAAAAAAGTAGGAATTGTAACAGCTAGTACGGGAGCTGCTGTTAGAGATATTATAACAACAATAAAAAGAAGGTTCCCAATATGTGAAACGATTCTTTTCCCAGCTTTGGTACAAGGTAGTGATGCCGCCAAGGATATTGCTAATAAAATAGAAATAGCTAATACTTACGATATAGATACTTTAATTGTTGGCCGTGGCGGTGGGTCAATCGAAGATTTGTGGCCATTTAATGAAGAAATTGTAGCTAGGGCTATTTATAATTCAAAAGTACCAATAATTAGCGCAGTTGGTCATGAAATCGATTTTACAATTGCTGATTTTGTAGCGGATTTAAGAGCTCCAACACCAACGGCAGCCGCAGAACTGGCAGTACCTAATATTGATACGATTAATACATACCTAGAAAATGCAATTAATCGTAGCACTATAAGTATTAATAATTTAATTGAAAATAGACGCCAAACCCTTACTAACTTTATTTCAAGCTATGTATTAAAAAAACCAACAGCAATGTATGAAATAAAGGAACAGAATTTAGATTTTTTAATCGATAAAGTAAACAAAGAAATGAAGGCTATTTTAGATAATGTAAGTATTAGATTATATAAATCAGTTAATAGTTATGTTTTAACTAATCCAGAAATTTTATATAAATTTAAAAAACAAGGATTAGAACACATTGTAAATAAACTTGAAGTATTAAATCCAATGAATACTTTAAAAAGAGGTTATGCAATTATAAAAAAGGATGAGAAGGTAATTTCTGATAAACAAAATATAGAGAAAGATGATATAATAAATATAACTTTAAGAGATGGGTCAGTTAATGCCCAAGTATTGGAGGTAAATCATGAATAAGGAAAAGGAATTAAGTTTCGAAGAAAAAATAAGAGAACTTGAAGATATTGTTAAAGAACTTGAAAGTGGTGAGGTTAATCTTGACGATGCCATCGAAAAATATACAAAAGCAATGAAACTTGCTAAAGAATGCTCTGATAGATTAAATGCAGCTACTGAAAAGGTTAATAAAATATTAAAAGAAAATGGAGAATTAGTGGACTTTAATGCCCCAGAAGAATAATTCTTCTTATGCTGAAATAGCTCAATCGGTAGAGCAACTGAATCGTAATCAGTAGGTTGCGGGTTCAATTCCTGCTTTCAGCACCATCGAAAACAAACGACATTATGTCGTTTTTTATTATTTAAATAGAAAAATAGCATAAAATAATAGTAATTGAATGAAAAATACTTGACGTACGTAAAAATGTACACTATAATTACAATGAGAGGTGATATTATGAGTACAATTAATATTACAAATGCAAGACAGAATCTGTTTCAGCTTGTAGCAGATGTGAATGTTGGATTTAATCCAATTACAATCGTTAATAATAAGGGTAAAAATGCTGTTTTAATTTCTGAAGATGAATGGAAAAACATCGAAGAAACACTATATTTATCAAGTATTCCAGGGTATGCAGATGATATTAAGAAAATCGATGCCGAAGAAAATTGGGTAGTGGCTGAGGAATATAAGCCATATGAAAAATGGAAATAATTATCGCTTGCTGTTTTCAAAAGAAGCAGTTAAGGATAAAACAAAATTAGTTAACTCTGGCCTTGATAAAAATTGCCGTAAAATTCTTGATTTGATGATTGATGATCCCTTTTGTTATCCGCCATCTTATGAAAAACTGACTGGTGAACTATATGGATATTATTCCAGGAGAATCAATCGCCAACATCGTATTGTTTATAAAGTAATTGAGAGCAAAAAAGAAATTCATATTATCAGAATGTGGACACATTATGAAAAATAAACGACATTATGTCGTTTTTTCTTACAAATAGTCTTTTAAAATAAGAGGCTATTTTCTTTTTTCATATAATGTATTAGAGGTGATGATATGGGAGCGATTAAATATCCCACTAATACATGGATAAGTACACACTTTAATTCAAATGAGTTTCGTTGTCCACATTGTGGGATAACGAAACTATCAAAGGAATTAGTTGATAAACTAGAAATATTATTTGCGAAGGTGCATGCTAGTAAATGTATCATTTCATCAGGATATAGATGTGCATATTATGATAAAAAAGAAAATGGTTTTGCTGGTAGACACAGTGAAGGGTTAGCAGTAGATTGTTGCTATTATGATAAAGATAATAAAATAATTCCTAGTAGAATAATATGTTGCGTAGCCTACGAATTAGGTTTTACGGGTATAGCTTATATTGATAAAAACTATACGCATTTAGATATTAGAAAAAATGGGACATATTATGGGGATGAAACAAGAGGAACCAGTTCTTACTGGACTAATCCATACGATTATTTTCATGTAAGTGTTAGTGAAATTGAAAAGTATACAGGCACACAGTATGAGGATAATGGAAAATTATATCAAAGTCATGGTTTAAAAAAGAAATGGTACCCAAATGTAGCATTTACAGATAACGATTATGCGGGAGTATTCGGAGTAACTATGGACGCTCTTTACGTAGATAAATATAGATATCGTGTTAAAACTAATGGCAAATGGCTTCCTGAAGTAGCGGGAAGAAGTGATTATGCCGGTATTTTAGGAAGAGCAATAACGGATGTAGCTATTTCTGGTAATGTGAAATATCGTGTACATGTTAAAAATGAAAAACGTTGGCTACCGTGGGTAGATGGAAAAAACTATAATATAAATGACTATTATAATGGCTATGCTGGAAATGGCAGTATTATTGATGCCATCCAAATTAAGAAATATTAATCTCTTTTTCTTTTTATTAATCTATGATATAATACATTTAGTAAAGAGGTGTTAAAATGAAACTAATGAATGTTAAAGGAACATATGATTATATGCCTTGTGATATGAAAATCAGAAATGAGATAATCGATACTTTAAGAAGTAATTTTGAGAGGTATGGTTATTTACCACTAGAAACACCAACGTTAAATTATTATGAACTATTAAGTTATAAATATAATGATGATGCCGAAATTCTTAGTGAAATCTATAAACTGACTGATCAAGGAGAAAGAAACTTAGGCCTTAGATATGATCTTACGGTACCATTTTGTAAAGTAGTTGGCCTTAGTAAAGATTTAGTTTTACCATTTCGTAGATATGAAATCGGTAAAGTATTTCGTAATGGACCAGTAAAATCAGGAAGAACGAGAGAGTTTTATCAGTGTGATGTCGATGTTGTCGGCATTGATAATAGATATATTGAAGCAGAACAAATCTTAATGGCTGTTGGTACTTATCGCGAATTGGGAATCGATGTTATAGTTAAATACAATAATCGTAAATTAATGAGTGGATTAATAGAATTAGCCGGTATTCCTAGTGAGAAAACGGATAGCGTTATTGGAATTATTGATAAACTAGAAAAAGTTAGTCGTAAAGATCTTACTGATATGCTTAAAGATAATGGTATTACTGATGAGGTTATAAAGAAACTATTTAAGTTATTTGAAAAGAGTTTTGATGAATACAAAAAATTGATTGATGAAAATGAACTAATCAAGGAAGGTATTTTAGAACTTGAAGAAATTAATAATTATCTAAAGGAATTAAATATTATTGATAAATGTGAGTTTACGCCAACACTTGCTAGAGGATTATCTATTTATACAGGAATTGTGTTTGAATTTTATGATAAAGAAAAAAGGATATCTTCAGCTATTGGTGGTGGAGGAAGATATGATAAGATAATTACTAATTTCATGGATAATGGACAAAGTTATCCTGCTGTAGGACTTTCTTTTGGTCTTGAACCAATATTTGTAATCTTAAAACAAAAAATAAAAAAGACAAGATTAATCGATATTTATATGGTTCCACTAGATACAAATGTAGACACTTTAAAATTAGCAACAATTTTAAGAGAAAAAGGATATCGTGTACTAATTGAAATGAATAAGAAAAAAGTTGGTAAATGTTTTGAATATGCAGAAAAGAATAATATTAAATATGTGATGATTCTTGGTGAAAATGAAGTTAATAGTGGTAGTTATAAAATAAAAGATATGGAAGAGAAAGTGGAATATTCATATAACTTAGAGGAATTAATAAGTTATTTAGAAAAATAATGCTTATGATTATGACTCATCTTTTTAGATGGGTCTTTTATTTTTTAATAAAATGTAGTAAAATGTATATATAAGTATAAGGAGTTGATAACGTGATTGTAAAAGGAATAATTAAGGATGTATTTCCTAGTATTTGGCCACTAGTTTTATTTGTTTCAGTGGTACTTATTACCTTAAGAGTATTCTACATTTTTAAAGGAAGCAGAAAAGTTGTTATTTATAAGGAAATATTAGGACTTGTGTTTGTTATTTATATTCTTTGCTTGTATCATGTATTAACGTATCAAAATACGGGTTATGCGGGTGTTAATTTTACGCCGTTTAAAGAAATGTTTAGGTATGCTTTTGGAAGTCAAAAGTTTATTAAGAATATTATTGGCAATATTGTTTTGTTTATCCCATTTGGATTCTTTACATCATATTATTTAAATCAAAAGAAGGTGCTTGTTCCAACCTTTATTACTTTGGTGGTATCACTTTGTGCAGAAGCTATTCAATATCATATTGGTAGAGTATTTGATGTCGATGATATTATTTTAAATGTTTTTGGAGGTTTTTTAGGATACTTAATTTTCATTGGTTTTAGTGCCATTAGAAGTAAACTTCCAAAATTTATGAGAAGTGATGGATTTTTAAACTTTTTAGTGGTTTTAATAGTCGTAATAATTGTGTTACTTGCACTAGGAATTAATATTTTTAGTTATTTATAGGGGGAATATATGTTTAGTGTATTTAATGAAACAAATAAAAAAATAAAGGAATTAAAAACTTTAAAGAATTATCTTAAATATGTCGTAGAAAAATTAAAAATAGAGAATTGTGAGTTTAATATAATTATCATAGATAATGAAAGAATTCATGAAATTAATAAAGAATACAGACATATTGATAGAGAAACTGATGTTATATCTTTTGCTTTGGAAGATGAGAAAGATATTACCTATGATGACTTTAGATTACTTGGTGATATTTATATATCGATTGATAGAGTGATTAGTCAAGCAAAAGAATATGGACACTCAGAACTTAGGGAAATATGCTTTTTAGCAACACATGGAATACTTCATCTACTTGGTTATGACCATATGACTAAAGAAGGTGAACACGAGATGTTTTCTTTGCAAGAGGCATTATTGGATGAATATGGAATTAAAAGATAAAAAAAGAACATTCTTTGATAGTTTGAAGGATTGTTTAAGAGGAATAAAAAATACATATAAAACAGAAGCAAACTTTAGAAGAGAAATAACAATAGGTTTACTAGTTATTGTTGGAGGATTAATACTAAAAATAAATGTAACTGAATGGATTATTGTTATTTTACTTATAGTGTTAGTACTTGTATGTGAACTAATTAATACAGCTATAGAAAAAACGGTCGATTTATACACAAAGAAATATAATGAAGCTGCTAAGGTAATTAAAGATACGTCTGCTGGTGCGGTGCTTACTATAAGTATTACTTCAGCTGTTATAGGAATTATTATATTTATTCCTAAAGTTATAGAATTAATAAAGGAGTTGTTATGAAAGAAGAATTAATTAAATTACTAGATCATGCATATGCACCATACTCAAACTTTAAAGTCTCAGCCATTATTTTAACAAAGGATGGAAAATATATTCCGGGAGTAAATGTTGAAAATGCTTCATATGGTGGGACAATTTGTGCTGAGAGAAATGCGATTACAACAGCCGTTTCAATGGGATATAAGCCAGGAGACTTTAGTAAATTATATGTGATGGTTAGTGGTGAAAAACTATCTACACCATGCTTTATGTGTAGACAAGTGATTAGTGAATTTTTTGATAAAGATAGTGAAATTATATTAATGGGCAAAAATGGTGAAACTCTTAAACATACAGTTAGTGAATTATGCCCATATCCATTTGATAAAAACGATTTGTAGGGGGGATATATTATGAAAAGTGGTTTCATTGGTTTAGTGGGAAGACCTAATGTTGGAAAAAGCACGTTACTTAATGCGATTATTGGTAGAAAAGTGGCAATTACTTCTGACAAACCACAGACAACAAGAAATATTATCCAGGGTATTAGAACTGATGAAGATACGCAAATGATTTTTGTCGATACTCCAGGTATTCATAAACCACAAAATAGACTTGGTAAAATCTTAAATAAAGAGGCATACTTTACTTTAAATGATGTCGATGTTATTTTGTTTTTGGTGGATATTACAGAACCGCTTGGCAAAGGAGATATGTTTGTTATAGACATATTAAAAAATGTCACAGTACCCGTAATATTAGTTATCAATAAAATAGATAAATTACCAAAAGAAGAAATCCTTAAAAAGATTGATGAATACAAAGATCTTTATAATTTCGATGAGATTGTACCAATATCGGCTTCACAAAGAGATAATGTCGATAGATTAATTAGTATTTTAAAAACAAAGTTAACGGATAATATTAAATACTTTGATGAAGAAATGTATACGAATGTGTCAGTTAATTTTATGGTGAGTGAATTAATTCGCGAAAAGATTTTAGAGCTTACACATGAAGAAGTACCACATAGTGTATCGGTTGTCGTAGAAAAAATGGAATATAAAAAAGAAAGTGTTAATATTGGGGCAACAATTATTGTCGATAGAGAAAACTTAAAAAGAATACTTGTAGGTAAGAATGGCAGTATGATTAAAGAAATTGGTACAAGAGCAAGAAAGGATATTGAACCATTCTTAGGACGAAAAGTATACTTAGATTTATTTGTTAAAGTAATTCCTAAATGGCGAGATAGAGAGAAATTTCTTAATGAAATTGGATTCCAAGAGTTTAATTTTGACAAATAAAACTGTTTAGATTTGATAAAATGCTAACATAATAATAGTGGGTGACGAAAATGACTAAAGAAGAATGTTGGCAAAAATTCAAAGAAACGGGAAAAATTAAATACTATTTAGAATATAAAAGATTAACTAGAAAAGAGAGTTAAAATGATTAAGAAGATTGAAGGTATTGTCGTAAGTGAAGTAGATTACAAAGAAAGTAGCAAGATAATTAATGTCTTAACTAAAGATTATGGAATTATTGGTTTTATTGCTAGAGGAACCAAACAAGTTAAGAGTAAATTAGCTGGCGTTACTTCAAAATTAACTTACGGATACTTTCATGTTAACTACAAGGAAAATGGACTAAGTACTTTAATTGAAGTTGATATTATTAATCATTTTAAGAATATTCGCAAGGATATTAATTTAATGAGTTATTCTTTATATTTACTTGAATTAGCAGAAAAAGTGTATAAACACGATAATGATAAAATGATTTATCAAATGTTAATTGCTAGTTTAAATAAAATAGATGAAGGATATGATTATAAGGTAATTGCGGAAATATTTGAACTTAAAATGTTAGATTTTCTAGGCATTAGACCGGTAATTGATGAATGCGTTAATTGCGGTAGTAAGGTAGATATAGTAACAATATCTAGTTATCGTGGAGGATATTTGTGTAAAAATTGTGCTAGTGGTGAAGTAATAACGAACACTAAGACAATTAAGCTTTTGCGAATGTTTTACTATGTCGATATTAGTAAAATTAGTAAACTTGAAGTATCTGATAATGTAAAAAAAGAATTATCACAGTTTATATATGATTATTATGACAGATATTCTGGAATATATTTAAAAAGTAGGGAATTCTTGCAAAATTTAGAGAAAATATAGTTTAAGTATCAGTAATTACTGGTACTTTTTAATAATTTTTGGTTAAAAAGGTTGATATTTTAAAAAAAGTATTATATAATTAATTAGTCAACGAATTTTTAGGTTGATAAAAATTAGTGCCTGAGTGGCGGAATAGGTAGACGCACAGGACTTAAAATCCTGCGAGAATCAACCCTCGTGTCGGTTCAAGTCCGACCTTAGGCACCATTTTTTGGAGGAATACCCAAGTCTGGTTGAAGGGACCGGTCTTGAAAACCGGGAGGTCGCGCAAGCGGCGCAGGGGTTCGAATCCCTTTTCCTCCGCCATTTAAAGTTTTATCGCGGGATGGAGCAGTTCGGTAGCTCGCTGGGCTCATAACCCAGAGGTCGTTGGTTCAAATCCATCTCCCGCAACCATGGTTCCGTGGTGTAGTGGTTATCACGTTTGCCTGTCACGCAAAAGATCGCGGGTTCAACTCCCGTCGGAACCGCCATTTTTGATGGCTTCATAGCTCAGTCGGTAGAGCAGAGGACTGAAAATCCTCGTGTCGCTGGTTCGATTCCCGCTGGAGCCACCATTAAGAATGCAATTCTCAGATAGTAATATCTGAGTTTTTTTGTTTATGATAGAAAGCATTTTTTTTGAAGAAAAAAGGGGTAAACAATTGACAAAAATAGGAAGTATTTATATAATTATAATAGATAATTAGTAAGATAGAGGTGGTTGGCATGGTAAACTACAATAGTAGTGATGTTGTACAATGTTTAAGACAATATGATATGTTTGCAAATAGTCTAAGATTAATTAGAAATCAGGAAGAGAGAAATATGATTGTTAAACAATTATCTAAATTGGAGAAAAAGATAATTGCTTTAACGAACGAAGCTTATTTGGAAGAATATAATGAATTATCAAATAAGAAATGTGGCTTGTTAGACGAAGAAAGAAATAGACTTAGCGAACTTATTGATTTAATTAATCAAAGACTTAGTTATGTGGAAAAAAGATGCAACAGTCACTATCAACTAACTGGTGAAAGTAATGATGTTTCAGAAGTTGAAGGTGCTAGTCTTCTTGATAGTTTAGAAGAAAGAGTAAAAATAATTGATAAATATACTAAGAATGTTAAACTAGAAAAAGAACTTGAGGAAGAAATAAAGTCACTATCTAGTAAGATAACTTTAGCTACGGAAAAGATGGGTATTAATGAGGCTTTAAATGTTGAACTTGAAGCAACGTTTAAGAAAACACTTGAGGATGCTTTTTCAAGATTAGGTTTATATGAACTTAGAGATGCTAAAGATGAACTTGATTATGCATTTTATGAAACAGAAAAATCTTTATCATTAGCTAGACTTAATTATGAAACTGCTAAAACACATCCTGCCAATATAATAAATGATTGTGCTGAAATGCTTAAAGAAATAACTAATGATTATGAACTTTATAAAGATAAAATTAGTATTTTACAGTTAATGGATATGTGTGATAAAGAAGTTAATTCTTATGATGAATTACTTGAAAAGCGTAAAGAAGTTAATGAAATCCTTAAATATATTAAGAATCAAGATTTATTACACCTTATAATTGATACGGTTAATAAACAATTTAATACTATTACTATGGAAGAACAAGATATTAATACGTTTAAAGATTTAACTATTGAAAAAGAGCGTAAGCAAGAAGCAATAAAGGAAATTGAAGAAGAAAATAATAGTATGAGATTTCAATCTGTTCTTAAGGAATTAATTGAAAATGAACGCAAGCATCAAGAGAAAATAATGGAAGAACAGAGAAGAATTGAAGAAATAGAAAGACAAAAAAGATTAGAAATTGAACGAAAAAGACAAGAAGAAATATTAAGACGTCAAAAAATTATTGAAGAAGCTAGAAAGAAAGAAATTGAAAAGAGAACTAAGCAGTTATTGGAAGAACAACAAAATTCTGTTTTGCAAGGAAAGAAAAAAGAAGAAAAAGTAGATTTTGAAAAATTACAGGAAGAAAGTGAAGAACCGGTTAGGAAAGAAATAATTGAACCAGTAAAAGAACTTGAAGAGGAAAAAGAAGAAAAAATAGAACTTCGTCAAGATAGACGTCATGATGAGGAAGAAACAAAAGAACCAGAGTTTAGATTTGATTTAAATAGTATGAAAAATATTTTAGATAATCAAGATGATGGTATAGATATGCATGAAGAGAAAATAGATATTCCAATTATTAAAGATAAAGATTCAATAGAAAAAGAATTATTTGAAGAGTTTAAAAACGAATATACTTTTCCTATTGAAAATAAAGTAGAGGAAGAGGTAAAAGAGGAAAGTATTCCAGATAATAATAAATTTCCTGATATGTCAATTGATGAATATATGAAAAATTTTACAGTTGATGAAAGTAAGACGGATGATTTATTTGGAGATACATCATTCCCTAGTATTCCAATGTAGTTTTTAAAAAAAGATGATGTGGAGGTGATTATGTGTTAGTAGTTGATGATAGTAAGTTGAAACTTCTAAAGATGAATGAGAAGTTGTTAGAAGTGTATGCTGATAAACGTGGAGTTAATCAAAAATTAACGAAACAAGCACAAGATTATTTGTCAAAATTTGAAACTATGGCTAAAGAAATCGATAAAGAAGTAACAGATGCTTACCGTGATGAAGTAAAGACTGCTAATTATCGTAATCTTGAGTATCCACAACAATTAGAAAAATTATTGGAATTGAGCCAGGAATATGATGATGTATATGGCTTACAATGTGGGTTTGAAAATATTTATGAAAAG
>JAEEGL014489600.1_pt1 | contig 29192 bp, 26 predicted proteins | sample 9134231 | NCBI WGS metagenome assembly JAEEGL01 (sample SAMN16246548, study PRJNA631951) | gut metagenome | biome: gut microbiome; feature: rumen; material: fiber-attached | host: Bos | place: Iran: Karaj | collected 2018-10 | reverse complement strand
GCCATGAGAGTAATGGATCTGTTAAGCCCTGTGGGCAAGGGTCAGCGTGGTATGATCGTATCCCCTCCCAAGGCCGGAAAAACAACACTTTTAAAGGAAGTCGCAAAGTCGGTTAAGAGGAACAACCCCGAGATCCACATGATCATTCTTCTTATAGACGAGCGTCCCGAGGAAGTTACGGATATCAAGGAAGCCATCGAAGGACCCAATGTTGAGGTCATCTATTCAACCTTCGACGAACTTCCCGAGCACCACAAGCGTGTTTCCGAAATGGTAATAGAAAGGGCAAAGCGTCTTGTTGAGCATCACAAGGACGTAATGATCTTACTTGACTCCATCACACGTCTTACACGTGCTTACAACCTTACGGTTCCCCCCAGCGGACGTACCCTTTCGGGTGGTCTGGATCCCGCGGCATTGCATATGCCCAAGAGATTCTTCGGTGCGGCCCGTAACATGAGAGAGGGCGGAAGCCTTACCATCCTTGCAACGGCTCTTATTGAGACCGGTTCCAAGATGGACGATGTTGTTTACGAGGAATTCAAGGGAACGGGTAACATGGAAATGGTCCTTGACAGAAAGCTTTCCGAGAAGCGTATCTTCCCTGCGATAGATATTGCCAAGTCCGGAACGAGAAGGGACGATCTTTTGTTATCAACAGAGGAGATAAATGCGGTCAATTCCTTAAGACGCGGTCTTAACAGCGTACGTCCCGAAGAGGCGGTGGATACCATACTTGATATCTTCTCAAAGACAAGAACAAACAACGATTTCATACACAGTATCACCAAGATGCATTTATTTTAAAAAGATACTTGCCAAGTAAAAATCTCTGTGTTAAAATACATTCGCTGTCTGTAGAGACAGTAGCGGATGAGAACATAACACATTAACATATATTTGGAAGAGGTGAAAGTATGAGAGAAGGAATCCATCCTGAGTACTATCAGGCAACCGTAACCTGCAACTGTGGCAACACATTCGTTGTAGGAAGCACAAAACCCGAGATTCACGTAGAAGTTTGTTCTAAATGCCATTCTTTCTACACAGGTCAGCAGAAGGCTACAAGAAGCGACGGACGTGTAGACAAGTTCAACAAGAAGTACGGCATTCAGTCAAAATAAGTGACAAAGATAAGGTTGAGATGGATATCTCAACCTTTATTGTTATATGAGCATTTATCGTAGAGCATGAGGCATAGTTATGGCAGGTAAAAACAAAAAGGTTTATTCCGGAATAGGCGGCCAGGCCGTTTTGGAAGGAATAATGATGAAGAACAAGGACAAATACTCCGTAGCCGTAAGAAAGTCAAACGGTGAGATCGATGTGGATATCGATGAGTACACGGGTATCATCAAGAGTTCCTTCTGGAAGAAGGTTCCCTTTGTGAGAGGCGTGCTCAATTTCATCGATTCTTTAGTCCTGGGAATGAGAACCTTAAATCATTCCGCCGAGTTTTACGAGGATGAAGAAGCTAAGGAGACCAGGTTTGACAAGGCATTAAAGAAGATCTTCAAAGGAAAGACCGAGAAGGTGCTTTCAGGCTTTGTTACGGTCATTTCCGTTATTTTTGCCCTTGCACTGTTCATAGCTCTTCCTTATTTCCTGACAAATCTTCTGACAAGGCAGGTAAGGAACGAGACCTACGTTACCATGATCGAGGGTATCATAAGGATCTGCATCTTTCTTCTTTATGTGATCCTCATATCCCTTAACGGCGACATCAAGCGTGTTTACCGCTATCACGGAGCTGAGCATAAATGCATCAACTGTATCGAGCGCGGAAAGCCCCTTACCGTTGAGTATGTACGCAACTCTTCAAGATTTCACAAAAGGTGCGGAACCAGCTTCCTTCTTTTTGTGATCATCATAAGCGTGATCCTGTTCTTCTTTATTAAAGTGGACAATCATGCGCTGAGACTTGTGATCAGGCTTCTTCTTGTGCCTGTCATTGCGGGTATCGCTTACGAGATATTGAGACTTGCCGGAAAATACGACAATCTTTTCTTTAACATCATTTCAGCTCCCGGTTTTCTTGTTCAGAAGATCACCACCAAGGAGCCCGACGATGAGATGATCGAGGTTGCCATTTCGGCGGTGGAAGCTGTCTTTGACTGGAAGGATTTTCAGAAGGAAGCCTTCGGAATAGACTACGAGGCAAAAGAAAAAGAGGCGGCAAGGGCTGATGAATTATTTGAAAACCTTAAACAGGGGCAGGCTGATTCTTAAGGCCGCCGAGATCGAAGAATGCGACCTTGACGCACGGCTCCTGCTTGAATATGTATGCAAAACGGATCGCTCGGCGGTGATACTCGATCCCCACCGGGAACTGACCGAAAGTGAAGAGTCTGAATATGAGGAGCTTCTTAAAAAGAGGGCATCCCATATACCGCTCCAGCATCTTACAGGTATCCAGGGCTTTATGGGCCTGGATTTTTGCGTGAATAAGGACGTGCTCATTCCGAGACAGGATACGGAAAGTCTTGTGGAGGAAGTGATGAAGGAAATGCATGACGGAATGCGCATACTCGATATGTGCACCGGTTCCGGCTGCATTCTGTTAAGCCTTCTTCATTATTCGAACGATTGCATTGGAGTCGGCGCAGACATAAGCCCCGCTGCACTTTCGGTTGCGAAGAAGAATGCGGACCGTCTGGGGATCGAAGCAGAATTTGTCGAAAGTGATCTCTTTGAGAATGTTGACGGAGTGTTCGATATCATTGTTTCAAATCCTCCATATATAAGGACCTGCGAGATCGAGGAGCTTATGCCGGAGGTTAAGGACCACGATCCTTTCATTGCCTTAAACGGCAAGGAGGACGGAGTCACGTTTTACAGAAGGATAATAAAGGACGCACCCGATCACCTTGTGATGGGCGGGCTGCTTGCCTTTGAAATAGGAAATGACCAGGGGAAGGCTGTAAGCGACATGATGAATGACGCGGGCTTCACCGGGGTCTGTGTATTGAAGGACCTTTGCGGTAATGACCGCGTGGTCCTGGGAAGGAAAAAGATAGATGTTTGACAAGCTTGAGGATCTTTTATCGAGATTCGAAGAGATAATGAACGAGCTTTCGGAGCCCGGTGTTACGGACGATCAGAACCGTTTCAGGGCCCTTATGAAGGAACAGAGCGACTTAACACCCATCGTCGAGGCTTATAAGAAGTATAAAAAAGCCAAGCAGGATGTGGAAGACAGCTTAATGATGCTGGAAGAAGAAAACGATCCCGATATGAGGGAGATGTTAAAAGAGGAACTTTCCGATGCAAAAGACAGCATCGAGAAGCTTGAAGAGGAACTGAAGGTCCTTCTTCTTCCCAAGGATCCCAACGACGATAAGAACGTTATAGTGGAGATCCGTGCAGGTGCGGGCGGAGACGAGGCGGCACTGTTTGCGGCCGAGATCTACCGTATGTATGTGCATTACGCAGAGAAGAACCGCTGGAAGGTTGAGACCATGAACATGGACGAGATCGGCATCGGCGGTCTTAAGGACGTAAACTTCATGATCACCGGTTCGGGAGCATATTCAAAGCTTAAATACGAATCCGGCGTTCATCGTGTACAGAGAGTTCCCGACACCGAATCCGGCGGAAGGATCCATACCTCCACCATCACCGTGGCCGTGATGCCCGAGGTTGAGGATGTAGATGTCGTTATTGATGAAAAGGATATAAGGATCGACGTAATGAGAGCCTCCGGTAACGGCGGACAGTGTGTCAACACCACCGACTCGGCGGTTCGTCTTACCCACTACCCCACGGGTATAGTTGTTTACTCTCAGACAGAAAAGAGCCAGCTTCAGAACAAGGACAAGGCCTTCGCACTTCTTCGTGCAAAGCTCTATGACCTTGAGATGCAGAAGCAGCATGACGAGGAAGCTGAGTTAAGAAGAAGCCAGATCGGAACCGGTGACCGTTCGGAGAAGATCAGGACCTACAACTTCCCTCAGAGCCGTGTTACCGACCACAGGATCGGCTTCACCACCCACAATCTCGAGGGAGTGCTTGACGGAGACCTTGACGTGATCATCGACAGCCTTATCGCTGCGGATCAGGCCGCAAAGCTTGCAAAAATGCAGGATAAGTGAGCGTGATCACAAATTTTTCATTTTATGCCGGGCATTTTGGCATTTACTTATAAGGATAAAGACAGTATACTGTTTTAGGTGCCGCTTTTTGCGGTAAGATTTATCGGAGGATTTTTATTATGAGCGAGGAAGTTAAGAACACCGACCTTGAAGAAACGGTTGAAGAGACTGTTGAAGAAGCAGTTGAGGAAACAGTTGAGGAAACCGTTGAAGAGGTTGAAGAAAAAGTTGAAGCTAAGGAAGACGACGCTGAACCTGACAAGAAGGGCAAGAAGAAAAACGAGCCCGAAATGAGCAAGAGTAAGCAGAAGCGTGAAACAAGAAAGGCCGAAGCAAAGGCCGCCAAGAAGAGAAAGGTTGCCGGAAGGATCATTGAGATCGTTATCGAGGTTGCCATTGCAGCACTCTTCGGATGTGCCATTATCATGGGTATCATTCAGAGCGCAAGAAAGGTTACCGCAAGCAGCGATTACAGTGCTAACCTTACCGAAGAAGGATATATTGAAGGTCAGGATCTTTCCGCAGTTAAGGATCTCGGACTTACAAGCCTGGTTGTTCCCGCAGACAGTGTTGTTCCTACGGACGAGACCATTGAAGAGAAGATCAACAGCGCACTCGAGTCCCATAAGGAATTAAGCACCGACTCATCCCTTGAAGCAGCTAAAGGCGACAAGATAAATCTTGACTATGTGGGAACCGTTGACGGCGTTGCTTTCGAAGGCGGAGACACACAGGGTAACGGTACCGACCTTGAACTCGGTTCCGGTTCTTATGTTGATGACTTTGAGGATCAGCTGGTTGGAGCACATCCCGGAGATCAGCTTACCGTTGAAGTTACATTCCCCGATGATTATAAGTCGGAAGACCTTCAGGGTAAGGACGCAAAGTTTGAAGTTACCGTAAACGGTATCTACACAACTCCCGAGTTTAACGATGAATTTGTTCAGGCAAATTATTCCGACGAAGCTTCAACGGCTGAGGAATATCGTCAGAAGCTTTACGATGACGAGTATGATAAGAATCTTGAAAACTACATCCTTGAGTATGTAAGCGACAATGCTTCCGTTTCCAAGTATCCCAAGGGATATGTAAAGATCAAGAAGGCGCTTCTTTACAATGCCGATCTTGAGTCTTACAACTACATGAACCAGATGTATTCCTACTACGGAATGGGTGCTCTTGAGTTCTTCGGCAAGGACGGCTATGCAGGCATGGGCCAGAACGAGTACTTCAAGGAGCTTACATCAAGGGCAAAGAAGATGATCGCAACAAGCATGACCTATGATTCGTTATTTATCAACGAAGGTCTTGAAATCAGCGACGAGGCATATCAGGATGTTCTTACTCAGTACGGCGGCGAGGAAACCGCGGTTTCACAGTTCGGAGCACCTTACCTTCATATGATCGCAAGGCAGAACACCGTTGTTGAATACCTTAAGGGCAAGGTTACGGTTCAGTAGGTTAAAAAAATATTAATGAAATCTTTAAGGGGACGGCCGCTTTCGACCGTTCCCTTTTTGGCTGATGTGGGATATAATCGTTCATAGTGAGGTTTTATGATGAAAACAGTATATACAAAAGAAATGCTTAAATTTATCGATGCTTCCCCCACGGCCTTCCATTGCGTGAAGAATGCCGCGGACATGCTTGAGGAAGCGGGCTACATGCGTTTTGACGAGAAGGACGCATGGAGGCTTTCAAGGGCCAGAAAGGGCTATGTGGTTCGAAACGGTTCATCCCTTATTGCCTTTTCCATTCCCGCAGGGGATTTTAAGGGCTTCAGGATCTACTCCGCCCACAGCGATTCCCCCACCTTCAGATTGAAGGAAAGTCCGGAAATGAACCCGGAATGCGGCTTTGTAAGGCTTAACACGGAAGGCTACGGCGGAATGATAATGTCTTCCTGGTTTGACAGGCCTTTGTCCGTTGCGGGACGTGTTGTTTTTGAAAAAGAAGGTGTCCTTGAAACCAAGCTTGTGAATATAGACAGGGACCTTTTAGTGATCCCCAACGTGGCGATCCACATGAATCCCGATACCAATAAAGGGGTTGAGTACAAGCCCCAGAGCGACCTTCTTCCGGTATATGCCCTTGCGGATACAAAAACAAAGCTTTCGGCTTTGATCGCTAAGGAAGCGGGAGTGAAGGAACCGGAGATACTTGCATCGGATCTGTTCCTTTATACGAGACAGAAGGGTTGTTTTGCCGGTGCGGATAAGGAGCTTATCCTATCACCCAGGCTTGACGATCAGGAATGCGCTTTTGCCGGCGTGAAGGCCCTTTGTGAGATCGATACGGGAACGGAGAACTTTGTTCCTTCGGAATATATCAATGTACTTTGCATCTTCGATAACGAAGAGGTGGGAAGCGGTACCAAACAGGGAGCGGATTCTACTTTCCTTGAGGATACCCTTTACCGTATCGCCGAAAGCATGTCACTTTCAAGGACCGATTACTTAAGGCTCCTTGCAGACAGCTTCGCTATCTCTGCCGACAACGCTCATGCGGCTCATCCCGCAATGGCAGGCAAAGCGGATCCTGTGAACAAACCCGCTCTTAACAAGGGTGTTGTTCTTAAATTCAACGGCTCCCAGAAATATGCGACGGATGCCGTCAGTGCAGGGTTCGTAAGAAGCCTGTGCAGGAAGAATGACATAGCGCTTCAGAACTACGCAAACAATTCAAATGTCAGGGGCGGATCCACATTGGGCAACATTTCGACGGCTCATGTGTCCGTGCCCACAGCCGATATCGGACTTGCGCAGCTTGCGATGCATTCATCCTGCGAGACTGCCGGAGCATACGATGTGGACGAACTCGTAAAACTTGCAAGATCATTTTTTGAGGGATAATGGGGAATATCGAAGCCGAATACAGAACAATAGAATACGAAGCTTCGGATTATCCCGTGAGAGTGGACTTTGAGGAACTTGAGGTCAATGCCTACAAAAATACCGAGGCGGCGGTCCTTAAATACGATGCGATCATTGTTCTCATCGTTAACAACGGAGTACTGAGAGTGACCAGCGGAAACCGGGGATTCAACGTTGAAGCAGGTCAGGGGATCATAATAAACAGACTGATCCCATTTAAGATACTTCTGGTTTCCAATGAAAACTGCGGTTTTTACAGTGTGGCTTTCTCGGAAAGATTTGTCTGCCCCGAAGGGGATCTGTATGAGAAGTATGCCAGAGAGTTTGTGGAGGCCGAAGACCTTTCTTTGATACAGCTTCAGGAAAAGAATCTTCGTGACGATGCCATCATCGACGGCATCAACAGAGTCATCGCCGTAAATCTTATAAAGAAAAAGGGCTATGAGCTGGTGACCCGGGGAATCCTTTGCAACATATGGATGCTTTTATATGAATATGCTTCCGAGGACGAAGTCGACAGCACCGCGGACAGTCTTTCATCAAGGGATGATGCCAGGGTAAGGGCTGCATGCGATTATATTTCCGAGCATTACGGAGATATGCTGACACTCGACGACATAGCGGATCATATACATTTAAGTCCGTCGGAATGCTGCAGGTGCTTTAAGAGGGTTCTTTTTAAGACACCCATAGAATTCTTAATGGAATACCGGGTTTTTTCTGCGGCAAGGATACTGTTTAAGGATCCAAAGGCTGCGGATTCAATGTCTGAATTAAGTTTCATAACGGGTTTTAACAACCCAAGTTATTTTAACAAGGTGTTTAAACGTTATATGCAGTGCACGCCTACGAGGTATCGCCGGATGATAAAGGAGGATCCCGAACAGGCGGAGAGATTATATATCACAATGCAGGAGGGGGTAACACTTTTATGACAGCTTCAGAATTACAGATGTTACTTGAGGATCCCGAGTTTTTTGCCGAGAATCTCATTCCGGCTCATTCGGATCATTTCTTTTACGGTTCCGTTACGGATACGTCTCTTGAAGAGGATATGCCTCTTAAGCAGAGCCTTAACGGTGAGTGGCAGTTTAAGTATTCAAAGAATCTCTCTGAGAGACCGGAGGATTTTTATAAGCCTGAAGCGGACAGATCGGGCTTTGATACCATTGTTGTTCCTTCAAATGTGGAGTTCTGCGGATTTGCAAACCCTCAGTATGTTAATGACGAGTACCCCTGGGAAGGTCATGAGGATTTAGGACGCGGAAAGATATCCGCAGAGGATATGCCCGTTGGAAGTTACGCCCGTACTTTTGTTATTGACGAGAAACTTGCGGGAAAGAGACTGTTCATTTCACTTCAGGGTGTTCAGTCGGCTTTCAGGCTCTTTATAAACGGAGAGTATGTGTGTTATTCGGAGGATTCCTTTACTCCCGCAGAGGCTGAGATCACAAAATTTGTTAAAGAGGGTGAGAACCTTATCGCCGTTGAAGTATATAAGTATTCTTCGGGCGCATGGCTTGAGGATCAGGATATGTGGAGACTTTTCGGCATTTTCAGAGAGGTTTACATCTATGCCATTCCTGAGGCTCATGTATGGGATATGTTCATAAAGGCCGGTTATGATCACACTAAGGGATCGGGAAGCATTCAGACCCACTTAAAGATCGAAGGCCCTGCAAAGTTTGCCCTTACGGATGTGCTTGACAAGGACGGAAATCTGGTGTTCTCAAAGGAAGGCCCGGTTTCGGAAGACGGTGTATGCAATATCGCCGGCGAGATCGACAAGGTACTTCCCTGGAGTGCCGAGGAACCCAACCTTTACAGAGTAAGTGTTGTTCTTACGGATGAAAACGGCGAGCCTCTTGAATACTGCAGAACAAACATCGGCTTCAGGACCTTTAAACTTGAGAACGGTGTCATGAAGTTAAACGGAAAGCGCATTGTTTTCAGAGGCGTGAACCGTCACGAGTTCAGCGCCGATTCGGGACATGCCATCACAAAGGAGGAAATGCTCAAGGACATAATCTCCTTTAAGAAAAACAACATAAATGCGGTACGTACAAGCCATTATCCGAATCAGTCAATATGGTACAGGCTCTGCGACGAATATGGCATTTACATGATAGACGAGACGAATCTCGAGACCCACGGAACGTGGGAATACAGCGGACAGGGACCTTTCCACGATCCCATTCCCGCAAGCAAGCCCGAGTGGAAGAATGCGGTCCTCTTCAGAGCGGACAATATGCTTAAGAGAGACAGAAACCACCCGGCGGTACTTATCTGGTCCCTGGGTAACGAGTCCCACGGCGGTGAGAATTTCATTGCCATGCACGATCACTTTAAGTCCATGGACAATACAAGGCTTGTACATTACGAAGGCGTTTTCCATTCCCGTCAGTTCGAGGCTGCTTCAGACATCGAATCAAGGATGTATGAGAAGCCGGACGGAATAAGGGAGTATTTACGCAGCAATCCCGCAAAGCCCTTCATCAGCTGCGAATACATGCATGCCATGGGCAATTCCCTTGGCGGAATGAAGCTTTACACGGATCTTGAGGATGAGTTCGATCAGTTCCAGGGAGGATTCATCTGGGACTATGTGGATCAGGCAATATGGACCGAGCGTGACGGAGTCAGATTCTTAGCTTACGGCGGCGATTTCGGTGACAGACCCCACGACGGAGCTTTCAGCGGCGACGGTATCGTCTTTGCGGACAGGACCGATTCACCCAAGGTTCCCGAGGCCAAGCAGCTCTATGCACCTGTAAGGCTTAAGGTCAACGAGGAGCATATCCGGGTTGAGAACCGTAACAATTACATCGACCTTTCCGGATTCGTTATCGAATTCACCATAAAGACAGCAACGGAACTTGTTTTTACAAATGTGATAGACGATATCGTCTGTGCTCCCGGCGAGAGCGTATTGCTTGACACCGGATTTGCGGGCGAACTTGATGCCGGTAAGGACTATGTCATCAGAGCGGTACTTAAGCTTAAACACGATACAAAGTGGGAGAAGGCAGGCTACAGCGTATGCTTTGGCGAGAAGGTTGTTTTTGCGGAAACTAATCCCGTTGCGAATATCGAGGCTGAAGGTAAGGAGTTTAAGCATGTAGTAAAGTCCAGAAAGACCTGCGGCGCTTCGACGGATTCCTTAAGCACCCTTTTCCAGATCTATAAGAAGGGACCTTCTTCACTTGCAATAAACGGCCGTGAGTTCTTTGAGGCTCCGCCTGTACCCGTATTCTTCAGGGCATATACCGATAATGATCTTGGATGCGGCTTTGACAAGAAGTGCGCGGTATGGCAGTCTGCTACGGAGAATCTGTTAAGCAAGCTTACCTCTGCGGAATATAAGGACGATCATTTCGAAGTGGTTTACGACTACAATGCAGCCATCGATCCCAGGATCTGGGTTCGCGTGACATATGAGGTTTATCCCGATGATACGGTGAGAGTGATCTTCCATTACAGAGGCCTTGAGGATTATAAGGAACTGCCTCTTGCGGGTCTTGAATTCAGGCTGGGCAGGGATCTTGAGCATGTAAGATACTTCGGTAAGGGCCCTGAAGAAAACTACTGTGACAGAGACAACGGTTATATGACCGATGTTTATACCACAACGGTTAAGGAGAACCTTACGCCTTACCTTCGAACCCAGGAATGCGGTAACCGCACAGGCGTGAGATTCATGGAATTAACAAACGACGCAGGCGAAGGCCTTATGTTCGCAGCCGAGTCGGGAACCTTTGAAGCAAGCTTCCTTCCAAACAGCGGGGCTGAGCTTTTCAATGCGGATCATAATTTTGAACTTCCCGCACATAATTACACATGGGTAAGGATCCTTGCCGCCAACACCGGTATCGGCGGAGATGACAGCTGGGGTGCACCCGTTCATGATGAATTCAAGCCCGATCCCGCAGCGGATCACGATCTTGTTTTTGTTATAAAGAAAGCGGGAAGATAAGGAGAATAAAATGAAAGTACTTGTTACGGGTGTCAAGGGACAGCTGGGATACGATGTTGTCAATGAACTTGAAAAAAGAAATATCGAGGCAGTGGGAGTTGACATCGACGAGATGGATATCACCGACGCGGACAGCGTATCAAAGGTCATAAAGGCGGCTGATCCCGATGCGGTTATCCATTGCGCGGCATATACCGCAGTGGACGCGGCCGAGGATAACGTTGAGATCTGCAGAAAGGTCAATCGCGACGGAACACAGAACATCGCCAATGTCTGCAAAGAGCTTGACTGCAAGATGATCTACATCAGCACCGATTACATCTTTGATGGTCAGGGCACAAGGCCCTGGGAGCCCGATGATGAAGCAGCTCCCTTAAATGTCTACGGACAGACCAAATACGAGGGCGAGCTTGCGGTTACAAACACCCTTGAAAAATATTTCATAGTCCGTATCGCATGGGTATTCGGTTTAAACGGAAAGAACTTCATCAAGACCATGCTTAATCTTGCCAAGACAAGGGATACACTGACCGTTGTAAACGATCAGTTCGGTTCCCCCACATATACCTACGATCTGGCAAGGCTTCTTGTTGATATGGTCCTTACGGACAAATACGGCAAGTATCATGCCACTAACGAAGGCATCACCAACTGGTATGAATTTGCCTGCGAGATCTTCAAGACCGCAGGGGTGAAGGTGAAGGTGCTTCCCGTATCCGCATCCGAGTATCCCGCAAAGGCAAAGCGTCCCACAAACAGCAGAATGTCGAAGGACAAGCTTACGGAAAACGGCTTTGAAAAACTTCCCACATGGCAGGATGCCCTTAAGAGATATGTGGAGACTTTAAAGGAAAACGGATTTTTTGAATGAAAAAGAAGATTTTGATGATTTCGGCAGCAGTGCTTGCGGTTCTTCTTACGGTACTGCTGGTGATGGTATATGCCGTTGTCCCGAAGGTCGTTGAGAAGAGAAAACTCGCGGAAGAAGAACGCATTGCCGAGGAGATAAGGCTTGCCGAGGAAACGGCAGAAGCCGCGAGGCAGGAACTTCTTTCAGTGGATGAGGTGGATCTTCAAAGCCTCGAATATAACGGAGTATTTCTTTCCATGACCGGTTCAAATGGCTGGTCCATGGATGTACAGAAGGGCTTTATCGGTATCGATGTGGTCAAGAACAATGCCATGATCGAAAACACGGAGGAGCTTATGCGGCTATGGAATGCCGCAATGAGTTCGGAGAATGATATAGGTTATGCGTATCTGATCCTTGATCCCGCAAAGCTGTATTACATGCCTGATGAGCCGGAAACGGTGACAGAAGAAGGATCGGCCGATGAAACGGCAGAAAAAACTGCAGCGGAAGCACCAACGGCTGAACCAAAGCTTGAGGTCGATCTTGATGAGATAGTGGGAAAACATCCCGATATTGAGTTTCGCATTTTCACATCCGTTTACCACGATGACTATTGGCAGCAGCTTACGGATGAGGAATTTGAACTTGTTCTTTCTCAGTATAAGGAAGTGATGAGCCGACTGCTTGAATACGAAAACGTCACTCTGGCATGTTACACCGGAGAGGACTGGCTCGTAGACAATCCGGATCTTTATCTTGATACTTTCACGGGAGACCTGGTAAGCGAGATAACGACAAAGCTCTTTCTTTATACGTACCTTGATTCCTGGCCGGTGACGGAGGACAACCTTCCTTACTGCTTATCAAGGATAGAAAAGAACTGCCGCCCGGATCCCAAGGAAGAACCCTTGCCGGAACCGAAGGTGAGTAAGTGGAAGATCTTTAAGGAGTTTGTATTTGGGGAAAAAGAAGAAGAGCCGCCGGTGGAGGAACCTGACTACAGTCCGGATCTTTCGGGTTATGACATCATCTTCTTCGGAGACAGTATCTTTGCTCTTTCCGACGGACCTTACTCAGCAGCAACTGTTGTTGAAAACGTCACCGGGGCAAAGACCTACAACATATCCAAGGGCGGACTTACTTCGGAGGTTATGGCGAAAGTCGTATCAAACCTTGTCACAGGCGCTCCCACGGGGGAAGAAGGCTGGGATGTCTTTGACAGAGAGGTTACAAGATATGCTGCGGATGATCATACGGATCGAAAGACCGTGATCTTATTAAACGTCTGCATAAACGACTATATAGGCGGTTATTCCCTGAAGGAATTTGAGAAGAACTACAAGGAAACGCTTATCAGACTGAAGGATGCGTATCCGGAGGCAGAACTTGTTTTTGTTGCTCCTTTATATATACAGTATGCTTCAAACGGAACACTGCCAAATGAGATCGGACTCACCATGAATGAGTACCGGGCGTTGGCGGTAAGGGTTGCAGCGGAGTGTGGAGCAGACACTCTGGATCTTCTTGCTACGGGTAAATTCAATGACTATAATTCAGCAAGGTATTTGGAGGACGGAACACATCCGACTCCCGCGGGCTGCAAAGTGATCGCGGGTATCCTGTGCGAATATCTTGATAATGTATTGGAATAAACTTCAGGGGGAAATAAAAAGAAAAGAGATGATTTTAAAATGGAAAAGAAACACATTGGAGACATTTTATTTTCACTGCTCCTTGCAGTGATAGCGGTTGCGGGTATAACGAGATTTCTGATCATGCCCTATATGCAGCAGAAGGGACTTTTAAACAAGGATGGTGACAAAACTTCAACTGAAGTTACTACGGAGGTTTCGGAAAAAGAACCTGAAGTAAGTGTTAAACCCGCAAAGCCGGAAAAGGAAGAACCTTCCGTCTCAATAGAGAAGCCTGACGAGTCTCAGAAAAAGGATGAGGAAAAGAAAGAGGATAAAAAGGATGCACCCACAGAGCCTTTCGCGGATGTGGTTGACGGCATCGAAGTGATCAAACATCCCCATAACAGGGAAGCGGTTGAAAATCCTACCTTAGATAACACCGATATTGTTTTTCTCGGAGACAGCGTTTTTGTATTCGGAGATGACAGAAATGTATCCATTCCTCAGAAGGTTGAGGATATCACCAACGGAACATGGGCTTATTCGATCTCCCAGCCGGGTCTTGCAGCGGGAGCATCCACAAACGACAAGATAAGTCTCGGTGAAGAAGTTCAGTTCTTTATTGATGAGGATTTCCCTAAGGACAGATCCTATGAGGATGATGTTTTAAGACGTGAGATGCAGGAGTACTGGATCGACGATCATACGGACAGACAGCTTGTTATTGTGCTTAATGCAGCCATAAACGATTACTATCAGGGAACGCCTCTTACAGGAGAACCCTATGACGATAACACTTATGTGGGAGCGTGGAGAAATGTGCTCGGTAAGCTTACCGACGAGTTTCCCAATGCCAAGATCATAGTCTGCAGGACATATACCATCCGTCATGAGGAGTATGGCTACAACTTTAACGGCGCAGGAAGCACCTATAACATGTACAAGGATGCCCTTGACCAGGTTGTAAGGGAATATCCAACGGTATATAAGGTTGATCTTGACGGATCGGACGGGATCAATTACGACAACACAGATCAGTATCTTGAGGACGGAACCCACACGAACGAGGCAGGGGCCGAACTGGTAGCCAATATCCTGATCGATTATATAAAGGCAATACTTGGATAAAAATCTGATATTCCATAAGAGACACCCGCATGTCAAAAAGTGCGGGTGTTTTTTGTTGAAGTTTCCCATTTACCAAAATGGTCAAAATGTGATACTATTAATCCAAATCGGCACGATTTTGTTCCATGTAATTTGCACCACATTTTATAGAAAGAGAGGTACCCATGTTTGCAATCAATGAATTCGTGATCCACACAACCGGCGGCATCTGCCAGGTAAAGAACATTGCTCCCCTTGATATGCCGGGAGCCGATAAGAGCCGCAAATACTATTTTCTTGCACCTATAAAGACTAACGGAAGCAAAGTCTTTGTACCTGTGGATAATGACGGAACCATTCGCAAGGTTCTGACCGGAGATGAGGCATGGGAGTTGATCGACGAGATCCCCGAGATCGAGGAGATGAGGGTCGATAATGAGAAGCAGAGAGAAAATCTCTACAAAGAGGCCATCAGAAGCTGCGATTGCAGGGAGCTCGTAAGCGTTATAAAGAATCTTTATTCAAGAAGGGAAAAGAGACTTTCCGAAGGAAAGAAAACGACGGCCACGGATGATAAGTATTTCAAGATCGCCGAGGACAATCTTTTCTCCGAACTTGCCTTTGCCATCGGCAGAAATAAGGATGAGATCCTTGATATAATTTCCGGAAGGATGGAGGAAGGCAGTATCTGAATCATATGAATCATTAAAGGGAAGCGGATGATGACCGCTTCCCTTTTTGAATGCTTATTCTTCTTCCGTTGGCTCGCTTACGGCGTTGGGGTCGTACTCCAGTATGTCGCCGGGCTGACAATGAAGCACCTCACAGATGGCTTCAAGTGTTGAGAACCTTACGGCACTGACCTTGCCGGTCTTAAGCTTCGAAAGATTTACGTTTGATACGCCTACCTTCTCAGAAAGCTCGTTTAAGCTGATCTTCCTGTCCGCCATAACGCGGTCAAGTCTTAATATGATCTTACCCATATGCGCACCTCCTTATACCATATCATCAACTTCTGTCTGAAGTGCTGCACCGTATTCAAAGATTGAATAGATGCACCAGAGAAGAAGACCTACGACTACACCGGCACCGAGGCCGCTTACGAACACTGCAAATACGGTCATGATGATGAAGCCGACCTTAAGCTTCCTTCTTACCGCGTCTGAGAAAGGTGTCTCTTCGGTGGCGCAGATCTTAAAGATGTTTTTAAAGATGTTAAACAGTACGATCACCACACCGCAAGCGATGGTTGCAAATGCACAGTTGATAGCAATGGGAAATGCATATTGGCCTTTATTATAGAAATATGAATAGTCAATGCTCTGGTCGATCAATCCGGAGTTGATCTCCATGGTGCTCAAGGTTACTTTTCCTGACTCAACCTGCTCTGCGAGAACGGGATCGAGCTTTCCTGCCGAAGCAAAGATTGCGATTGCGGATATGAGAGAAATGGTAAATCCTACGATCACCAGGATCTGGAAGATCCCCACGATCCTTGCTGACTTCTCACATCTTCTTCTGATCACTTCAAGTTTCTTGTTCTGTTCATTCATTTTTAAATTCCTCCTGTTTATGCTCCCCTTTGAGGGATTTTGTGTTTTTGATTAAGTTTTGTTCCTGATGCATTAAATATTTAATGTTTATCGATAACTGAACTATAACACCCAAAAATATGTTTGTCAACAATAATTTATCGAAAAACATTAAAAAGTTTTCGAGAACAATAAAACACTGCATTTTCAGGAAAAATTGTGCAAATTGTAATCCGAGGATCCCGAAAATAAAAAATCCCGGACCTATGACAGGTCCGAGAGATCGGTCATTACTATGGAATTAAGATGTCCTTCGGCAAGCTTGGCGACGATCTCGCGGCCGGAGCCGGAGGAGAGGAGGTCGGCAGATAAGGTTTTAAGGGTTTCGGGATCGGTGATGGAACCAAGGACCGAGCCGCTCATGACCTTTGAGAGATTTGCAAGCTCCATCATGGAAGAAAGATCCGATTCCGATGAGGAGGATGAGTCCTTGAGGACCTCCGCTTTTAACATCTCGGCGAAGCTTACGCCGAGATCTTTTGTTTCATCGGTGGCGGACAGGGCTTCCGTGGCCTGCTTTATTACATCCGAAGTTTTGCTTGAATAAAGGTAACTTGTGATATCGTCGATCTTCATTTCAAAACCCTTTCTTTATATATAAGTGTATCATTGTTTTTCCTTGACGAAAAGCCCATAAATCCTTAAAATATGAAATTGTTAAGCCCTAAAAAGGAGGCAAAGATGAGCAGGATAAGATTCTATAACACACTTACAAAGAAGGTTGACGACTTTAAGCCGGTAGTGGAGGGAAAGGTGTCGCTTTATACATGCGGACCTACCGTTTACCACTTCGCGCATATAGGAAATCTTCGATGTTACATTATGGAGGATATTCTGGATCGCACCCTTCGTTACGCAGGATATGATGTTAAGAGGGTAATGAACATTACGGACGTGGGACATCTTTCAAGTGACGCCGATACCGGCAATGACAAGATGGTGGAAGGCGCAAAGAGAGAGCACAAGACCGTCATGGAGATCGCAAAGTTCTATGCTGACGCGTTCTTTTCAGACCTTAACAAGTTAAACATCAGGATGCCCGATGTGGTGGAACCCGCTACCAACTGCATTCCCGAATTTATAAATATGATACAGGGCTTACTCGACAAGGGATATGCATATCAGGCAGGGGACAACATCTACTTCGATACCTCTAAACTTGAAAATTACTACGCACTCACCAATCAGAACGAGGACAACTTAATGGTCGGCGTTCGCGACGATGTGGATGAGGACACTAATAAGAAGAACAAAGCTGATTTCGTTCTCTGGTTCACAAAGTCGAAATTCGAGGATCAGGAACTTAAGTGGGAAAGCCCCTGGGGCGTGGGATATCCCGGCTGGCATATTGAGTGCTCCTGCATCAGCATGAAGCACCTTGGGGAGCGCATCGACATCCACTGCGGCGGCGTTGACAACATCTTCCCCCACCACACAAACGAGATCGCACAGAGCGAGGCCTTCATCGGACATAAGTGGTGTAACTACTGGTTCCACGTTCATCACCTTGTTGACAAGAACGGAAAGATGAGCAAATCCAAGGGCGGTATCTTAACGGTTTCCGTTCTTGAGGAGAAGGGCTACAATCCCCTTGTTTACAGGATGTTCTGCTTACAGAGCCATTACCGCAAGCCCCTTGAGTTCTCCTACGAAGTAATGGATAACATGAAGGCCGCTTACGATAAGCTTATCAGGACAACAAACCGCATCAAGAAGGATGCAAATGACGGAGCGGTAGATAAGGCTGTCTTTGATTCCTATAAGGAGAAGTTCCTTGATGCTCTCGGTGATGACTTCAATACATCAATGGCCATAACCCTTCTTTACGAGGTTCTTAAGGCCGACACCAACAATGCCACCAAGCTTGCTCTTATCGAGGATTTCGATCAGGTGCTCTGCTTGGACCTTACAAAGGAAGTTGAGGCAGCATCCGTTGATTCCGAGCTTGAAGGCTTCATCAATGAAAAGATCGCCGAAAGAGCGGAAGCGAAGAAGAACAAGGACTTCGCCAAAGCCGATGCCATAAGGGACGAGCTTCTTTCAAAGGGAATCGTCTTAAAGGATTCAAGAGAAGGTACAACCTGGTCTCTGGCAGAATGATATAAGTATTTTTGACGGAGTGTCGATTGACGCTCCGTCTGTTTTTGTTAATTGAAAAGTGTTATAATCTGTTGGAATAAATGACAAAGGAGCGCATCATGCGGATCCCGATATTAAGTGACATACATAATGACCTGAAAATGGGGAGCAAAGCAGGAGAGATCCCCTTCTCCAAGTATCCCCGTCCGTCCCTTGTAAGGGACTCATATATCTGTTTAAACGGAGAATGGAAGAATAACATTCTTGTTCCTTTTCCCCTTGAGTCGGCAAATTCGGGGTATAAGGGACATGTGCCGGAAGAATATACCTATGAAAGAAGCTTTGTTCTTCCCAAGGGCTTTATAAAGGACAAAGTGCTTCTGCATTTTGACGGTGTTGACTGTATAACGGATGTTTACGTTAACGGATCCTTTGTAGGAGGTCACGAAGGGGGCTACAATGCCTTTACTCTCGACATCACAAAGGCTGTATCAAGGACACCGGGAGCGCAGAATTCACTGCGTGTTGTTGTTACGGATAAGCTTTCTCACCAGTATCCTTACGGAAAGCAGCGCAAGCTCAGGGGCGGTATGTGGTATACGCCGGTTACGGGAATCTGGAAGAGTGTCTGGATCGAGAGCGTTACCGACGATTATATAAAGGCCATCGAGATAACTCCGTCCCTTACGGGGATCGAACTGAATATTGAATCCGAGGCGAATGATTACAGGATAGAGGTCTACGACGGGCAGGAGCGGATCCTCAGTGAAAGGACTCCTTACGATCTGGTGAAGATTGAGATTCCGAGGCCCCATCACTGGTCACCGGAGGACCCGCATCTTTATGATATCTTTATCTCAACACCCAATGACCGGGTAAAGTCCTATTTCGGGCTTCGCACAGTGGCTGTGGGTGAGGTGGACGGAATTCCGAGGATCCTTTTGAACGGGGAGCCCTATTTCTTCCACGGAGTTCTTGATCAGGGATATTTCCCTGAGGGAATATACACGCCCAACTGCGAACAGGACTTTATTGACGATATCATGCGTCTTAAGGATCTTGGCATAAATACCATAAGGAAGCATATAAAGGTCGAGCCCGATTGTTTTTATGAGGCCTGTGACAGGCTTGGAATGATAGTGTTCCAGGATATGGTCAATAACGGAACCTACAAGTATTTCAGGGATACCATTTTCCCCACGCTGGGATATAAGCGGGAGAACGATCTGAATGTACACGTAAGCAATGATACCATGGAGTGTTTTGCCTGCGGTGTTAAGGAAACGCTGGTGGAGCTTTATAACCATCCCTCCATCGTTTATTACACAATCTTTAACGAGGGCTGGGGACAGTTCAATGCGGACTTCATGTATGAGTGGGTGAGAAATATGGATCCTTCGAGGATCATAGATGCCACCTCCGGCTGGTTTAAGCAGTCTCTGAGCGATGTTGACAGCCAGCATATATATTTCCATGTGGAGAAGCTGGTTTATACCGACAAGCCCCTGATACTTTCCGAGTTTGGCGGGCTTTCCTATAGGGATCCTGAACATTCCTATTCCAAATATATCAACTACGGATACGGAAAGTGCAAGAGTGTGGAGGAAGTGGGAAAGGCGATAATAAAGCTTTACGAAGATCAGGTCGTTCCCGAGATCAAAAACGGCCTTTGCGGCAGTATCTATACCCAGGCCTACGATGTTGAGGACGAGACCAACGGCCTTTACACCTATGACAGAAAGGTCTGCAAGTGTGATCCGGCTGCAATGCGGGAACTTGCAAAGCGTTTAAAGATAGAAAAGAAACAGTGATCGTGCACCGAAAGGAAGCGTGACTATGAATGTTGAAGCGGTTTTACAGGAACTGGATAAAGCGGTTGAGGAAAACAGGGGACCGGAAGTTGAAGGTATTCTTTCCCGGGGAATAGAGCAGGCGGTTTCGGAAGGCGATAACGGGGCACTTCTTCAGCTTTTGAACGAACTCATCGGCTATTACCGTGAGGTTGGCAGGACCGAGGATTCTTATCAGATATCCGATGCCGTGATCGCCCTCTGCGATCAGATGGGGCTTCACGGAAGTATTCCTTATGCAACAAGCCTGTTAAACATCGCAAGTGCCTACAGGGCCGGAGGAAGGCTTTCTGAGGCATTGGAGCTTTACGACGAGGTGGAGGGGATCTACAGATCCTCGCTTCCCGAGGATTCGATGCTCATTGCAAGCTTTTATAACAACAAAGCCCTTCTTCTTCAGGAAATGGGACAATATGAGACGGCGGTGAATTCCCTTAAGCGTGCCCTTCCCATCGTTGAGAAGGCGGGAGAGGCCTACGATATCGCAGTGACCCATGCTAATCTTGCGAACACATATCTTGGCCTTGAGGATTATGATGATGCATTAAGCGAAGCTGCCGAGGCGGAAGTGTGCTTTATGAAGCTTAATGCGGTGGATTCCCATTATGCTGCGGCGTTGTATGCCAAGGGACTTTCCCTTGAAAAGAAGGGAAGACATTCAGATGCGAGAAAAGAGCTTGAAAAGGCTTTAAAGATAATGGACGAGACTCTGGGAAAGACGCAGTTCTATTATCGTATATATGATGAGTTAAGGAATATAAAGGATGATTTTGTATCGGGCATGATGCTTGCAAAGCACCTGTATAAGAAGTGGCTCAAACCGGAACTTGATGCAAAGCTTCCCGAATGGACGGATAAGATCGCAGTGGGGCTTGTGGGAAAGGGCTCCGACTGCTACGGATATGATGATGAGGCTTCGAGGGATCATGACTGGGGACCGGGATTATGCATCTGGGTTACCAAAGAAACTTATGACCAAATTGGTCAAAGGCTTGAGGATATCTATGCTTCCCTTCCGGAAGAATTTGAAGGATTGAAGAAAGCTCCCACTGTCAGCAAATCAAAGAGACGTGGAGTATTTATCATAGAAGACTTCTATAAGGAGCTTCTGGGAAGGTTTCCTCTCACCGATGAGGACTGGTATGTCATAGACGATCACAGTTTATCAACCGCCGTGAACGGTGAAGTATTTGTTGACTGTGAAGGTCATTTTACTGAGATCAGGGATGATCTGGCGAAGGGATACCCGATGGAGGTGCTTTATAAGAAGTTAGCCCAGAGCGCGGCCCTGTTTTCCCAGCAGGCGCAGTACAATTACAAACGTGTGCTTGCAAGGGGCGACGATCTGACGGCTCAGATGATGCTTTACGGCGGCCTTAAGGAAGCGCTTAAGCTGGTTCATTATATCGAGGGCAAATATCCGCCCCATGACAAATGGCTGTATAAGAGTGCCAAAGAGACCACCTTCGGCTATGAGATCGCAAAGTTATTTGATGCAAGGGATCCGGAGGCCATCGGAAAGGCACTGGCTTTTAAGATGTATGAGAAGGGCTATATAAGCGATATCGACGATTATCTCGATCATCATACGGAGGAGCTTATGTTCAAGGCTCTGTACGCCAATGAGACCGTAGAGGAGCTGGCTGACAAGGTAACCAGACTTGAATTCAAAGCCTTTGACAAGGTGGAGAACGAAGGAGGACGCGCTTCCTGTCAGGATGATTTTTATACCTTCGAGATAATGCGAAAGAGTCAGTACCTGACCTGGAACAGAGAAATGCTGATGCAGTACCTTTACGATTTTGACCGTGAGTTTAAACTGGGCCACAATCTCATCACCGAGAAGTACGGTCGTATGATGCAAAGTACCGATCCGAAACGCTACGATGAGATAAAGGATAACTTCCCGGAGGTCAGCGCCGAGAAGGCTGCCATCATCGAGGAGATAGTTGCGATGCAGGTATCATGGATGGTGGATTTCGCAGAGCGTTATCCGAAGCTTGGAGGAAGGGCCAGAAACATCCATTCCAATCAGGACTTTGTTTACGACACATCCTATGAAACCTACTTACGCGGCGAGATAAGCACCTATTCCGACAAGATGCTGGAACTTTACGCCAAGTACGTTGTGTCCCATGCTCAGGAAGGAAAGAATATCGCGGAAGAGATAATGATGAATTCCGTAAAGATGTACGGATATGAAAGCTTAGAGGCTGCGGAAGCCAAAGCCTGAAGATAAAAAGACGGAGACGACAAAGATCGTCTCCGTTTCTTTTTTATTTGGGTACCGAGAAGCTTACGCAGGTTCCGAGCCCCAGGGTTGAATCGATCTCAAGCCCCAGATTGTACAGGTTCTTAAGACGTTTATCGATGTTGTAAACACCGATGCTCTTGTTTTCCTTCGGCTGCTCGAAAAGCTTGGCCATGGTTTCTTCACTCATACCGCAACCGTTGTCGCTTACATAGAAGGTTACCTGATCGTAGGATTCCCTTATTCGCAACGTCACGGCTCCGGGCTTGTCGGACTTTCTTACTCCGTGCTTGATGGCATTCTCGATAAGGGGCTGCAACGTAAGGGGCGGTATCTCTACCCTTGGCATTCGAATGGGAAAGTCCGTATAGAAGTTGATGGACGGGAATCTTTCTTTTTCGATACTTGTATAGGCGCTTACCAGCTCCATTTCCTGAGAGAGGGGCACGGTCTTATCCACGTTGTCGATACTCAATATCAGTCTGCAGTAATCCTCAAGAGAGCTTATAAGGCTTATGGCCTTGGGAGGATCCGAAACGCAGAGGTCCGCGATGGTATTTAAAGTGTTATAGAGGAAGTGGGGCTTCATCTGTGCGTTCAGGAATGCGCTTTCCGATGCCTGCATCGCTTCAAGGGTACGGTTTAACTCGTCGGTATAATACTGCTCCGCCTCACGCTGGTCCGCATATTTCTTTGCAAGAAGAAACAGCTCAAGAACAATGAAAGCCACAAAAGGATAGAACTGCGGGTAGGGCACGCGTACAGGCTGCATCTTTGTGGAAAATTCCAGCAGTCCGTATATCCAGAACAGGATAACACCCGTTGCGAAAAGCTTTGAATAAGGGTAATTTTTGTAATTAGCCCTGTAAGCATAATAAAGGAGTGTAAAATACGCCGCCGCATGGGCTGCATAAGTCGCTATCTGAAGTGCCGGGAAAGTGTACAGCGACAGCGAGTTTAACAGCGGTATTATCTGTGCCGACCCTACCAGCATAAGAAAGTTGGTGGGGACGATGGAGGGGTACAGACAATGGGCATGGTAGAGCATGGAAAGACACAATGCCGGCATTGTAAGGCTTATGATGATGGCTCCCAGCTGATACTGCATTCCCGGGAAGAACTGCATGATGGAAACCGTATCCGTCATAAGAAGCCTGAACATCACCGCAAAGCACAGCAGGATAAATGAAGTCAGCACCCTTTCCCTTCTTACGGCGATGTACTGTATCAGACAGAAGAACAGGGTTATCAGCGCAATGGAACACAGGACAATGGAAGTGGTATTTCGCTGATTTACAAGGCTGGACATCATGTTCGCTTCACCAAAAAGAATATGCCCCGAAGAATTTGAAACGGAATTGGTGGGAGAGATTATATAAAGTATGATCTCATATTCACCGTTATCCGCGTGAGGCAGAACAACAAGCTTCGGTGAAGGGAAGGACGGGGTTTCGGAACGGAAGGTCGAAGTGTATGAGATGGCCGTTCTGTTTACCGTCAGCATGTATTCACAGTATTCTCCCGGGAAAAACAAAGCGTAGGAGATGGACGAAGGTGCGTTGATAAAGAAACGCACGGTGGCAACATAGTGATCGTTGATGATGCAGTCTTTATTACGTACTTCCCGAAGGTTGTGTATTATCTGTTTGGTCGATTCATAGGTTCCGAAATTCTGAGGCGTTATGATGACCTTTGGATAGCATTCCATTTCGCCTTTAAGATGGTAGATCCTTTCCGGATCCATATAGGATTCCGAAGCGGCATCGTAATTGACACCGAGAAGGAAAGGCTCCGGCTGTACCCTGCGGAATAAGAACAGCAAAGCGGAATATACGCCGACGATTATCAGAAGAATCGTTATGATTATGCATATCTTCTTTTTCATGCCGTCACCTCGCTTCTCAGATCATCGTACTTGCCTTCAGGCGGTACGGTGAAGGATATGGAGGTTCCGAGACCTTCCTCACTCTGTATTACAAGACCTGTATGGAACTTGGATATAAGGCGCTTCTCGATGTTGTAAAGGCCGATATGAGCGGTCTGTGCAAAGGAAGCGGGAAGTCCCTGAAGCATTTCTTCGGAGATACCCTTTCCGTTATCGGAAACGTCGATATGGCAGTAATCTTTATAGGGTGTAACGGAAATGGTGATCTTTCCCTCGGCTTCTTTATCCTTGAAACCGTGAACCAGCGCATTTTCCACCAGAGGCTGGATGGAAAGGGGCGGAACATAAACGTTGGGAACGGATTCGGGAAGCTTGTATTCGAATTTGACGTTCTTAAATATCTCGCGTTCAATTGCAACATAGGCTTTCGTGAGCTCAAGCTCGTTTGAAAGGGGAACGATTCCCTGCAGCTGCTGGAAGTTAAGAGTATGTCTCAGATATTTTGAAAGCGAGATCGTAAGGTCCTCGGCTGTAAAGGGATCCTCCAGACAAAGGCGGCTGATAAGATCCAGGGTTTCATAAAGAAAATCGGGCTTCATCTGGGTACACTTAAGTGCGTTGTCAGAATGGCTGATCTTTTCGATGGTCTCCGAAAGGGCCTTGGAAAGTCTTGTTGTCTTGCTGATGGATTCTCTGTACTGAATGGTGAGCATCAAAACGTGCAATGCAAGATAGATCGAGATCAGCATTCCGCGCAGGCTTATGAAGTTTAAATGAAGGGCTATGGTAACCGTATCGGGAATGAGCGCAGCCATCATTATCAGGTTTGAAGCCAGGGCAAATCTGTAGGTCTTTGATACCGAATTGTAGAGTTTGAAGGAAATATATATTCCGAAGCAGTAAGCCACCAGAGCCACTGCAAGAGAAAACAGATAGTAGTATACAACGTGGCTTGCCGGGATTATGAGAGAAGTGGCGGAAGTCACGATACATACAATGTTAAACAGCTTATAAAAACGGCTTCTTTCATCGGGAATGTTATAGCCGTTGTAAAGATTCAATATCAGGGATGAAAAGTTAAGTGTGGCAAGAAAAAGGTTATCTTCCGGATTGTAATTAAATTCACTTGAAAACATGAGGGAAGGATCAAGTGATAGACGGAAGAGTGAAGAAAGACCGAAGACAAAACAAAGAGCCGGAAACAAAAGGTCGCCCCGCGACCTCTTGTCCAGCCTGAATAAGATCACATAATATATTCCTGTCAGAAAACAGCATGCGACGATGAACGAACGCAAAAACAAGATCATAGAAGCTCCGTTCCGGTGCCTATAAAGAATTGACCATATTCTTAAGATCCTTGGAAGGTTCCGAGCCGTATTCTTCATACAGCTTGTTGCAGTAATGGTCGAAATATTCCCTTACGGCTGCGGGAGACTGCTTGCCGCTCTTTAAACGAATGATCTCGCGGATAGCATTTTCTTCATAAAGATCGACTTTCAATACTGCCTCGTAATGACCGATGGCCGCATCGATCCTGCCTGCGTCAACACAGAGCTTTCCGATGTGATACAGAAGCTCGATGTAACGGTTCTCAAGCCAGCCCCTTGCGTCCTCGGCCCAATCGTAGAAACGGTTTTCAAGGTAAGGGCCTTTGTAAAGGGTTATGGCTGCCTGGGATTCATCAAGTGTAAGGGCACCAACATTGTTAACTTTCTTTCTGAATTCAATATAATCACAATTGATTCGCGAAATATTAACACTGTAATCGTCGTGATCCCGAAGAAGGATATCAAGGTATCCAAGATCCGCAAGTGTACTCCTTATATAGGTACAGGTAACGCGGAAGTTGTTTGCCGCCTTGTCGATATCCGCATCCGGCCAAAGGTTGTCGAGGATCATGTCCTTTGAACGGGGACGGCCTTCACTGTGAATAAGAAATGCCAGAAGTTCCTCGGCTTTGGAGGTACGGAAACGGATGTTTTCGCCATCCTCGGGAGACTTTCTGATGGAGAAGGAACCAAGACAGCTTACATAAAGCCTGTCATCCTTGGGAGTGTGCTCCTTCTTTAATTTCTTTTCCATTATATCGATCTGATTTGTGAAATCTTCTCTGGAAAGAGGCTTTAAGAGATAGCCGGTGGCATGTGCTCTGAAGGCCTCCAATGCATACTGGTTGTAAGCCGTAACAAAAACGATCTCGATGTACGGATTGTAGTCAAGAAGATTCTCTGCAAGCTCAAGTCCCGTCATCTGGGGCATTTCGATATCGAGAAATGCGATGTCGATATGATTGTTCTTAACAAATTCAAGAGCATCAAGAGGATCGGTGAAGGTTTTAAGAAGAGAAAGCCTGTCGTCCTGGGAGATCATTCTCTCAAAGCGGTTCAGCGCGTTCTGTTCGTCATCTACTGCTATAACTTGAAACATAGTACAAACCCCTTGTCTGATTATTTAAAAACCCACTATTAACACTATAAACAAAAAACTATGAACTGACAAGTTTTTATGTTAATATCTTTAATGTATGAAAGAACTATCTTCCTGTAAACAGGCTATGGAAAACTGCATGAACAGCGAAACTTTTGCCGTGGCGCATCTCTATAAAGAGGAGAAGGCCATGGATATGCATGTCCACGACTGCCTTGAGATATATTACTCCATCTCCGGCGGCCGGCAGTTTCTTATTGATAACAAACTGTACAACATCTCACCGGGTGATCTTTTCATAATCAACCAGTACGAGAGCCATTGCCTTACACAGGTGGACAAAATGGTCCACGAGCGCATCGTCATAAGCGTTCATCCCGACTTCATCAAGGCTCTTTCCACAGAAGAAACAAACCTGGGAGCCTGCTTTACGGAACGCGGCCCCGGCTTCTCCCACAGGTTATCCCTTTCAAAGGAGCAGCAGCAGCGTTTTCTTTATCTGATAAACAAGATAACGGGAGCCAACGACTATGCCCACGATGTGATCGAGCGGGCGGCCTTCGCGGAAATGCTGATCCTTATCAATTCCGTCTGCATGAAAACGGAAGAAGAAAAAGAAACCTATCCCGTGGGCAAGTACAACCGCCAGGTGGACGAGATACTGGCATACATTAATCGAAACATATCGGGCCCCATAAGCGTTGCGGCACTTTCGGAGAAATTCTTCTTAAGCGAGTCCTATATCTGCAGGATATTCAAGGCTGCAACGGGAACCACCATCACCAAGTATGTTACCGCAAGGCGTATCACCATTGCAAAGGCGATGCTCGGAGAGGGAAAGAGCGTGGGAGAGACCTTTGAACAGAGCGGATTTGCCGATTATTCCAGCTTTTTTAAGGTCTTTACAAAAACGGTGGGCATATCGCCGAAAAAATATGCGCAATACAGCAATTCATAGATCTGGAGAGAAAAATGAGACTGATGCAGTTTAAGATGGAACGTCCCGGCCTTGTTAACGAAGGGGATGTGGTAAACATCTCGGAGGGACTGCTTCCAAGTAACTACTATTATGTTATCGATCCGGCAGTTGCAATGTCGGGTAATATACCTTTCACGAAACGTCTTGTTTCCAGAAAGGGAACGATAAAAACAATTGAAGAAAATGCCCGCGGCTATTATGTCACGGTGGAATTTGACGAGGAGGAACCTACGTAATGAAAGTGATTCAGACAGATAAAGCACCTGCGGCCATCGGCCCTTATTCCCAGGCGATCGTAACGGGAAATCTTGTTTTTGCATCGGGACAGATCGCAATAATCCCCGAGACCGGCGCCATCGTTGAGGGCGGTATCGTTGAGCAGACCGAAACTGTATGCAAGAACATCGGCGAGCTTTTAAAGGCTGCCGGAACGGATTTTTCCAAGGTTGTTAAAACGAGCTGCTTTCTGGCAGATATGGGAGATTTCCAGACATTTAACGGTGTATACGCCAAGTATTTCGTATCAAAGCCCGCAAGAAGCTGTGTAGCGGTAAAGACACTTCCCAAGAACGTTTTGTGCGAGATAGAAGTAATTGCAGAGCTGTAATTTAAAAATCCTGTGGAGCGGGTGCTCCACAGGATTTATTTTTTTACATGATCGATATATTGAAGTACTTAAAGAACAGTACGATCAGAATGATCTGTATCAACAGGATCGCGGGCATTCCGTATTTGAAATACCAGTGTTTTGTCTTGTGCCTGAAAACCTGCATGCCTATGATGGAGCCTACGCTTCCGCCGATGATGGCCACAAAGAAAAGTGAAGCCTCGGGAATGCGCCAGCCGTGATTTTTGGCCTTTGATTTATCAAGTCCCATCATCACAAAGCCTGCGAGATTGATGATCAGTGTATAACTTGCGATCCAGATGATTGTCAGATTCATTTCTTATCCTTACTTGTTGTTCTTATTTACTTCCTGCATCTTCATCGCACGAACCTTTGTGGAAAGACCGAAGAGGTTGATGAAGCCCTCTGCATCGTGGTGGTCGTAAAGGTCACCGGTGGTGAAGGAAGCGATGCTTTCGTTGTAGAGTGAGTAAGGTGATGTGGTTCCTGCCTTGATGATGTTTCCTTTGTAAAGCTTGAACTTAACTTCACCCGTTACATACTGCTGAGTGCTCTCGATGAATGCCTGAGCTGCCTCGCGAAGAGGTGAGAACCATTTTCCTTCGTAAACGATCTGAGCGAACTTGTTGCCCATTTCTTCTTTTTCACGATAGGTGTCACGGTCTAAGATCAGCTCCTCAAGCTGCTGGTGAGCTTCGTAGAGGATGGTTCCGCCGGGAGTTTCGTATACGCCGCGGGACTTCATGCCTACAACACGGTTCTCAACAATATCTATTATACCGATTCCGTGCTTTCCGCCAAGTGTATTTAAGTCGGAAAGTATTTCGGAGAATTTCTTTTTAACACCGTTGATGGCAACGGGAACACCCTTTTCAAAGGAAAGGGATACATACTCGCCTTCATCGGGAGCATCCTCGGGAGTCTTGCCGAGAACCAGAAGGTGCTTGTAATTGGGCTCAAGTGAAGGATC
>JAEEGL014604616.1_pt1 | contig 29193 bp, 23 predicted proteins | sample 9134231 | NCBI WGS metagenome assembly JAEEGL01 (sample SAMN16246548, study PRJNA631951) | gut metagenome | biome: gut microbiome; feature: rumen; material: fiber-attached | host: Bos | place: Iran: Karaj | collected 2018-10 | reverse complement strand
TTCAGCCATGTCGTTGTGCAGTACGGGAATCTGTTTTTCTTCAAGATAGGCCACCAATGGGGCGGATACGTATGGTTTTTCTAGAATGATCATGGGGAATTTAGAATTTATAATTTAGAATTTAGAGGGGGTTAGCGGAGGATGTTTTGGGTTCGGTCAGGGCCGTAGGAGACGAACTTGATAGGCACGCCGACATAATCTTCGATAAACTTTATATAGGCTTCTAATTGAGTCGGTATTCCGTCTTCTATCTTTTGTTTCCATCCGGGAAGCGTTGTGTAAACAGGTTCCATGGTTTCGGTGCAGGCAGCAAAAGGCAGATGCTTGGTTTCCACGCCGTTGTAGCGGTAAGAGGTGGCCACCTTGATGGTCTCGAAGTCATCCATCACATCCGATTTCATCATCATCAAGTCAGTGACGCCGCTAAGCATGACCGCATATTTGAGGGCGGGAAGGTCGAGCCATCCGCAACGGCGCGGGCGTCCTGTGGTGGCACCGAATTCATGTCCGTTCATGCGCAGTGTCTCACCGGTCTCGTCGAAGAGTTCAGTGGGGAAGGGGCCAGTGCCCACACGGGTGCAATAGGCTTTGAAGATACCATATACCTTGCCGATGCGGTTGGGGGCGACGCCCAAGCCGGAGCATACGCCTGCAGCGATCACACTCGACGAGGTGACAAAAGGATAACTGCCGAAGTCCACGTCGAGCATTGAGCCTTGCGCACCTTCTGCCAGCACTTTCTTGCCAGCGTCAAGGGCTTCGTTGATATAGTATTCACTGTCGATAAATGCGTATTGTTTCAGGTATTCAATGCCCTCGAACCACAGTTTCTCGTATTCGTTGAAGTCGATGCCGTCGAGTTGGAAGCCTTGCATGTCGAAGCCCAGTCCGGCGATTTGCTGAAGATGGGTTTGCTTCAAATGCTCATATTTCTCTTTGAAGTTGTTGGTGACAATGTCGCCGATGCGCAAGCCTCGGCGGGCGGTTTTGTCGGTATAGGTAGGGCCAATGCCTTTCAGGGTGGTGCCTACTTTCATCTTGCCCAGTGCCTTTTCGTTGGCGGCATCCATGGCGCGATGGGTGGGGAGAATTAAATGCGCGCGGTTGGCGATCTTCAGGGTCTGGTGAAGGTCGAATCCCGCCTCGCGCAGGTGCTCTATCTCACCTTTTAATATAAGTGGCTCGATGATAACACCGTTGCCAATGATGTTGACGCAACCTGGAGTAAGCACTCCCGATGGGATGTTGTGCAACACGAATTTTTTGCCCTCGAACTCGATGGTGTGTCCGGCATTCGGACCACCTTGAAAACGAGCAACAATATCATAATTCGGGGTCAACGCATCCACCACCTTGCCTTTGCCTTCATCACCCCATTGCAATCCTAATAATATATCCAGTTTATTCATATTGTTTGTAGTTTTGTCAACTTCTTACTTCTTACTTTTGTCTTCTGTCTTTTTTTTATTAATCTTGTGCCCATAAAAAACCAGTGAATGATGGGTGATGGCTACCCCCAGTTCCTCTTCGATGGTCTTTTGGATCTCCAACAGTCTGGGGTCGCAGTATTCCAGCACCTTTCCCGTGTCTAAATCAACGAAATGGTCGTGTTGCCTGAACTTGTAGGATCGTTCATATTGCGCGCAGTTATGACCGAACTGGTGCTTGATTACCAAATTGCAATCCAGCAGTAAGTCAATGGTGTTGTAAAGCGTCGCACGGCTGACACGGTATTTGTTGTCCTTCATCTTGTTGTACAGTTCCTCGATGTCGAAGTGCCCGTTGGTCGAATAGATTTCTTGTAAGATGGCATAACGTTCCGGGGTCTTCCGCAGGTTGTGTTCATGAAGATACTCTGTGAATATCTTTCTCACTGTCAGCAAGATGCTTTCATTGGTCTCTTTCATGTCTTGTTGCTTGAATGACCCGCAAAGATAATTATTTATTCGGAATAATTCTAAATAAGACGGACGACTTTTTTCACTTCTTTGAATTTCCCAAGGCGATCGATGAGCAGATTGAGTTCAGCAGTGTTGTGTACATAGACGGTGATGTTGGCTTCAACAAGGTCTTGTTTCGACTCTATATGCAGAGCATGCATGTTGAGTTTCAGCTCGTTAGATAGTAGGTCGGTCATTTTGTTGAGCAATCCGATATTGTCGATGGCCGTAATTTTGAGTCCGGCCAGGAACGCGATTTCGCTTTTAGGCTGCCATTTGGCTTTGACGATGTTGTTGCCATAGCGCGACATCATGGTGATGGCTTTAGGGCAGTTGGAGCGATGTATTTGAAGGGGCTCGCCAGGGAAGTTGAAGGCTACCACCTCGTCGCCAGGGATGGGGTTGCAGCAGGTTGCCACGTTGATGTCGAACTCTCCGGTCTCTACGATGGCCTCGTCTTTCTTTTGTTTGGACTCTCCGCCAAGCAGTCCGAAGGTGAGGTACCGCAGCAGTCCTCCGTTGGTACTGCTTTGGGGCTTCAATATCTTCTGGATGAGTGCCTCGGTGATCTTGCCTTCGGCGACCATGTAATAGAAGTCCACTGCACTGGAGATTTTCTGTTCTTCCATGATTTTGGCGCGGTTGGCTTTGGAGGCTTCGAGGTTGAGTTTCTTCATGATGGCGTTGAACATCTCTTCTCCCTCCTCACGGTAGGCGCGACGGAATTCCTTGATGCCGGCCTTGAGCTTCGACTTGGCGAAGGCGGTGGTGAGGAACTCGAACCATTTCTCCTGGGGATGTTGTGCCTCGGAGGTGATGATCTCCACCTGGTCGCCGGTCTTCAGCTTTTGGTCGAGATGGGCCAGTTTGCTGTTGACATTGGCGGCGATGCTGTGGTTTCCGATTTCGGAGTGGATGCTGTAGGCGAAGTCAAGCACAGTGGCGTTTTTGGGGAGGGTGATGGCTTTCCCTTGTGGCGTGAACACCTTGATTTCGTCGGCGAACAAGTCGTTGGTGAAGGTGTCCACAAAGTCGAGGGTCGAGTCGCTCTCGCTGCTGATTAGCTCGTTGACCCGTTTCAGCCATTCGTCGAAACCGCTCTCGGTCTGGTTGTCGGTGCGATATTGCCAGTAGGCGGTGAAGCCTTTCTCGTCGATCTCGTTCATGCGTTTGCTGCGGATCTGCACCTCAGCCCAGTTGCCGTCTTTGCCCATGAACACAGCGTGTATGGACTCGTATCCGTTGATTTTCGGTGTCGAGATCCAGTCTTTCAGTTTCGAGACGTTGGGCGTGTAAACATCGGTGATGATGGCATAGAGTTTCCAACACTCGATTTTCTCCATATCCGGAGGGCAGTCGATGAGGAAACGGAGATGGAAGATGCCGTACAGCTCGTCGAAAGTCAGCTGTTTTTTCTTCATCCGTTTCCAGACCGAATGGGTGGAACGTTCCACAATCTGCGACTGCACCTCAACGCCACGTTTCTTGAATGTTTCCTCCAAAGGAGCCAAAAACTGCTTGAGTTGGCCGATTTTCTCTTCTCTGATTTCGTTGACTTGTTTCTTGATGCTGTTGTAAATGACGGGGTCCGTGTATTTCAGCGAGAGATCCTCCAGCTCATCCTTGATGGCATGAAGTCCGAGACGATAGGCTAACGGCGCATAGATATAAGCGGTTTCAGAGGCGATTTTAAGCTGCTTGTGAGGCGGCATCGAGTTCAAGGTGCGCATGTTATGCAGCCGGTCGGCCAATTTGATGAGCACCACACGGATGTCGTATGACAGGGAACTGATGATCTTCTTGAAGTTTTCCGCCTGAATGCTCTCAGCGTTGTCCACCTTGTCGAGTTTGGTCAGTCCGTCGATGATGTGGGATACTTTCTCGCCGAAAAGCTGCGAGATGTCATCGAGGGTGTATTCGGTGTCTTCCACCACATCGTGCAGCAAGGCACAGGTGATGGAGGTGCGTCCTAAACCGATGTCTTGCGCGGCGATAGTGGCCACAGCGATGGGATGGTAGATGTAAGGCTCACCCGAACGTCGGCGTTGAGTGCAGTGGGCCTTCGCGGCGAAATAAAAGGCTTTTTCCACCATCTCAAGATCCTGTTTCTCCTTGCGCGTTTGCCATGCCTCAAGCAAACGCTCGTACCGTCGCAAGATCTCTTCTTTTTCTGCTGATGAATAGTTGTCGGGTAAAGATTGTTCCATGCAATACTGTTTTTTCTGAAATAAACTGCAAACTTAATGAAATTATTCTTTTTTATGCAAGACGAAAGCCGGTTTTTATTTTGTTGGTTGTTATTTTCTCAAGATTGATTACCTTTGCGCCCGAAGACAACATTATGCGCAAGTTTTTTCTCATCGGCCTGCTCTTTCTCCTCAGCATCCCAGCCTGGGCCACGCATCAGCGTGCCGCTGAGATTACCTATGAGTGGAGGGGTGGCAACACCTACGAGTTCACCTTGACCTGCTATACCTATACCCCCAGTCTTGCCGGCGTGCAACGCGACTCGCTGTTGATGGAATGGGGTGACGGCTTTGCTGACTATGTGCCACGTGTAGTGTATCAAGAACTTGGCGACAACTTTACCCTTAACGTTTACAAGATGACGCACGACTACTCGTCTTCTGGCACCTACGTCATCAGCATGGAGGATCCTGACCGTAACTACGGCGTGGTCAACGTGCCTAACAGTGTCAACATTTCCATGTATATCGAGACAGAGCTTGTCATCAATCCTTTCTTGGGTTATAACAACTCGGTGCAGCTCCTCAACGCTCCTGTTGACAAGGGTTGTGTGGGGAAGCCTTTCTATCATAACGTCTCGGCATACGACCCTGATGGCGACAGCCTTAGCTACCGGTTGTTGCCTTGCAAGGGTAATGGGGGAGAGGATATCCCAGGATATACTTTCCCGCAGACGTCCAGTGTGTTCGACATCGACCCCGTCACAGGTGTGTTACGGTGGGAGAATCCCATGATGCAAGGGGAATATAATGTGGCAATCATGATCGAGGAATGGCGTGCTGGGGTTAAGATTGGCTCGGTGATTCGCGATATGCAGATCCTCATCACCGCTTGTAACAACAATGTCCCTGAGATCTCCGCCATCACCGACACCTGTGTCATCGCCGGTTCCACCCTCGACTTTTTGATTTCTGGCTCCGACCCGGATGGCGATGTTGTGACGCTGGAGGCCACCGGCGCTCCTTTTGAGATTGAGGTCAGCCAAGCAGTGGTGACACCACCTACAGCGAATGGCCTTAACCCAGTCATGCAGTTCACCTGGGTCACGGAATGCAGCCACATCCGTAAGACTCCTTATCAAGTGGTGATCCACGCTAAGGACGACTCGTTCCCTATCCCCCTCACCAACGTGCATGTCATCAACATCAGCGTCATAGGCCCTCCCGTAGAGGACCTTCAAGTGGAAACCGCCAGAACGCTCCACGCTTCACGCCTCAGTTCTCAACTCTCCTGGTCGCAATATACCTATTGCCCTAATGTGGCGGGAATTCAGGTGTATCGTAAGACTGGCTCTAATCCTTATCAGCCTGATCCTTGTGAGACGGGCGTTCGACCAGGGTATCAGCTGATTGCTGAACTCGCTGCTGATGCCACCTCGTACCAAGATGACAATGGAGGACTGGATTTCGATCAGGGAATAGACTACTGCTACCGTGTGGTGGCGGTGTTTCATGGAGGTGCCGAGAGTCAGCCCAGTGAAGAGGTCTGCGTGCGCCTGCCCAATAATTTGCCTCTGATGACACAGGTCTCCAACGACAGCCTGGACCTTCTTTCGGGTCGTATGCTCGTGGGATGGACCTCACCGCAAGATATTGAATCTTATTATCAACCTCCTTTTTCCTATTCGCTGATTCGGTTTTTGAACGGTGAGTCAGCCACGGTTTATACTGGTTCCGACACCCTCTGTCATGACGGGGAGGTGAATCTCGCTGATGTGACATCTCTTTCTTATCAAGTGGAGATGCGTGATGCGAACCAGCAGCTTATGGGGAAGAGTGTCGCTGCTCATGCTGTCATGCTGAGCGGTACGGGTGGCGATGCATCGGTATCACTGTCATGGTCTGAAGAGGTCCCTTGGATAGTTGACAGCACCGAGGTGTTTCGTTCAACCGACACTGTCTTTTCAAGGATTGCAGTTACGGAAACCATGGACTTCAGGGACACGCTTGTGGAGAACGAGGTGAAGTACCGTTACTATGTGCGAACCTTCGGGCATTATACCATCGAGGGGATTCAGCGGCCTTTGTTGAACTATTCTGCTGTCATCGAAGTCACGCCTAAAGAAAACGAGGATCCAGAACCCGAACCGGAGAAACCCGTGTATGAGCTTCCGAACGTGTTCACCCCTAACGGCGATGGCTTCAATGAGGTCTTTGAGCCGACACGAATCACCCCGGACTTGATTGCCTGGGTGAAGATGCACATCTTCAACCGTTGGGGCCGACCCGTCTTTGACACGGAGGACATCTTCATCCGCTGGGATGGAAACGCCCAAGGCACCCATGTCCCTTGTCCCGACGGCACCTATTTTTATATCTGTGACGTGGAAATGATAACCCCTGAAGGACCAGTCACCCAGCGCCTCCAGGGGAGTATTATGATTGTAAGATGAGAGGTAAGAGGCCTCTAACCTTCATTAGTATTTCATCATCTCGATAAGGTCAACCATGCGGTTGGAGTAACCCCATTCGTTGTCGTACCACGACATGATCTTCACCATCTTGCCCATCACCATGGTGCTTTGGGCATCGAAGATGGAGCTGTGCGGGTTATGGATGATGTCGCAGCTCACGATCGGGTCTTCAGTGTATTCGAGGATGCCTTTCATGGGGCCTTCAGCGGCTTCTTTCATGGCGGCGTTGATTTCCTCTTTGGTGGCTTCGGTCTTCAGCGTGCACACGAGGTCAACGAGGGAACCGGTGGGGGTGGGGACACGGACAGCGATGCCGTCGAGTTTTCCATTCAGTTCGGGGATTACGATACCCACGGCTTTGGCGGCGCCGGTGGTGGTGGGGATCTGCGACATGCAGGCCGAACGGGCACGGCGAAGGTCACTGTGTGGACCGTCGAGGATCACCTGGTCGTTGGTGTAGCTGTGGATGGTGGTGATGTAACCTTGCTCGATGCCGAAACGGTCGTTCAACACTTTGGCGACGGGAGCCAAGCAGTTGGTGGTGCAGGAGGCATTGCTGACGCACTCGATATCATCGGTCAACTCATTGTTGTTCACACCGACCACGATGGTGGCGTCGATGGCATCCTTCGAAGGAGCGGAGAGGATGACCTTCTTGGCACCGTTCTTCAGGTGGTCGCCATAGCCACCTTTGCTGCTTTCCTTGGAGCGGAACACGCCAGTCGATTCAACGACGACATCGGGGGTCTTGCCCCATTTGATGTTCAGCGGTGAACGTTCAGCCGTGACGGGGATGCGTTGGCCGTTGACGATGAGAGCGGTCTCGTCATATTCCACGGTGCCAGGGAACTTGCCCTGGGTGGAGTCATATTTCAAAAGGTGGGCCAGCACCTTGGTGCTTGTAAGGTCGTTGACACCCACGATTTCCAGATTCGGACGTTCGCAAATGATGCGGAACACGTTACGGCCAATACGGCCGAAACCATTGATACCTACTTTAATCTTTTCCATTATAAATTGATTTTGATGTTTCTCATTCAAAATGAACTGCAAAAATACGATTTCTATCGTTAAATTAACTTCAGAATGAAAAAAAATCTTACTTTTCAACCGAATTAGATTTCCCAATTCCCAATTCAAATAATTATCGTATTTTCGCATTCCAATACGATGATACGCTATGTCCGAAACATTCAAATCCCAAGCTCTCGAAGCTAATCTGGCACAAACCAGATACAAAGACATCTTCATTCCAGAAGAACATCAGCAGTTTATTAACCTGTCAACCAAATACTTCGGCATAAACAAACGAGCCAAAGAATGCATTACCGAATATCACCACCCACTATCCAACCACACCTTTGTGATTGAAGAACTCCGTAAGATTCTTATGGATGACTTTTGGTTCTATACTCGTGACGACGTGCCCGCCGATGCTTTGCTCATCCCCATCGAGATGATGCGCAGCTTGCTTCGCCCCGATGTGACGAAAAAGCTGAGACTCAGCATTGTGAATACCTTGCTGGAATTTGTTTCAAAAGAAGATAGAAGAAAAAAGATCGAAGACAGAATTGTAGAGGAAGTTTTCGATGTGCTTGATGAGCGTTTCGACGCCAACCGCGACTGCTATATCCTGGCTTCGAAATATGCTATCCGCTATCTGGATACCCTGGCTCGTGATGAACATTATGGACAGCGTGCCATGGACCTGGTGCGGATGATCCTTAAAGAGACTTACCGCTATTGGCGTGAGACCACCATGGTGGAACAGTGGCTTGAAGAGAAGGCGTCGCTTGTGGAACCGCAAGAGGCACAAACCATCAAGGATTCCATCGGAGAACCGTATTTCAGTCAGTTGAATACCGATCTTAATAATGCTGGCAGTTGGGAACAAATCGCTCAAATGCCTATCTTCGACCAAATCGCCGCTCGCTTCACAAAATCAGAAGAGACCTTCCCGCATTTCATCACTAAGTTCCATTATGTGTTCTACCTCCTGCACCTTCCAGGCATGGAAAGCCAGCGCGAACGGCTGATCTGGAACATGAACCGTATGCTTCGCGAAGCGGTCGATGAGATGCCTCAGGATCAGATTATGCCGTTCATTGACACCATCTTCGACCTCGCCCAGGAACTTCGCAAAGACTATATGTCGGCAGTTCTCGACTTCCAACTTACCCTTGGCCTCAAAATCATTGACATTGACCAAACCGAACAAAAGGAGATCGTCAATTACTTTGAAAAAAAACTCATCAACTTTGGCTTCGTCACCCCTGGTAAAGTCTTTGTAGATGAGGATTGGCAACTCTCTGTGGATGAAAACCATATCAAAAATATCCGTGTGTGGCTCGAGCTTATCGAACACTCGAAGTTCCCCATGGAAAAACTGCTTTCCTCGCTCATCGTCAACCTCAAGTTAGGGGGCATCTTCCTAAGCGATACCGACCTCTTCCAGCGCGAAATCACCAAAATCCTTAACTCCAATATCAGTCCTTATTATAAGAAGGTGAAACAGCTCACCCGCATCTTCCCGGTGTATTTCAATGAGATTGGAGCCGAGGGTGAAATCCGTAATGTCACTACCAATATGGATGAGATTTCGGGACGTGAGGACAAACTGGTGCATTTCCTGCGTAAACAGGTGCATACCGAAAGCAACAACACGCTCATAGGCCTTACCTTCAGCGTCTTCCAGTTCTGGAGCGACGGGGACGTTGAAAAACTCCGGCCCATCCTGCCAAATAACGTTTACGACAGCATTGATGTCAATAGCCAGTGGTACACCTACGTTCATGACATCACAGTCACCATGAGCGAGATCAGCTGCCTTGACCCGGAAGACCTGCTCATGCTCTCGCGCGAGGACTTCGACAAACTCATTCTTCGCGTTGCCGAGAAACTCCAACTCGATCCCGCCATCGCCGATCGTGAACACGCGCGCCTCATGGATATCAAAGACCTTTATGCCTTCCTGCGCGAGAAATACTCGTTTGAGTCGGTCAACATCTTCAACTCTTTGCGCAACTACCCCTTCATTGCCGACAAGGATATTGACGCCTTTGAACAAGCCTATAAAAACAAGGAAGTGGGTAAGTCGTTGAAAATGATCTATGCTTTTATGGAGAAATTAAAACAAGTCATTTTCAATCCCGAAGAAAGTGAAGGCTGGGAGAATATCTACCATAAACGTCATATCGCCATAGGCATTCCTTCGATGTATGGCACCTATCGTGAAAACAAGTTCGAGGCTATGGGATTGACATTCAGGTTGGAACGAGTCGCTACCCAGTTGATGGAGCAGGTGGTGCAGGGAATCAACTTGGAATATATCTCCGCCCGTACCTTGGAAGTGATTTACGATATCTTGGAGTATTTCCGCGAGGGCTTGGAACTCGACGGCATCACCAACCAAAGCCTCAACTCTAAACTCAAGATGCTCAAGTACTCCTTGACGTCTCGAAGCTTTTCGTTTGACCAATATATCAATATCTTCCAGTTTATCTCGGAGGATGTGAAGCGTATTGTTATCAGCTATTTCCTGAAGTCGTATGAATATCCCCTAAAGGTGGTTGTGCCACAACTCTTTGACCCGGAGGGCAAACTTGATGAGCGTGAGACTGCGGCGTTGATTAGCCGAAAGTCGGAGGAGTTCCACCGTGACCTGCTTTCCGATGCTTTCTTGATGCAGCCTTTGGATAACTTTATCGCACGAATCCTCAAGTCGTTGCGCGGCATGGCAGCCGACCTGGATCAGAAACTGATTAACGACATCATGACCTATAACTCCGAGATGCTCATCAGTCCCTTCTGGGAAAAAACTCCAAAGATGGATAATCAGGTCTTTATCGGAAACAAGGCCTATCATCTGAAGAACCTCTATTTGAACGGCCTGCCAGTGCCCCCTGGCTTCGTCATCACCACGGAGACTTTCCGCCGTAACGACACCATCAATACCATCCCCGAGCTGCGCTCCGAGATCCATGGCATGATCCGTAAGTTCATCACAGGTCTCGAACAACGAGCCAACCGGACGTTTGGCGACCCGAAGAATCCTCTGTTGCTCTCGGTGCGTTCAGGCACGGCAATCTCCATGCCTGGCGCCATGGACACTTTGTTGAATGTCGGCATGAACGACGAGATTGCCGAGACCGTGGCGCAGGATCCCGAAAAGGGCTGGACCGTATGGGACTCCTATCGCCGTCTGATACAGAGCTGGGGCATGGCGAAAGGCATCGAACGTGACGTTTTCGACGATGCGATCAACGCCTATAAACAGCAGACTGGCGTGGTGATGAAGGCGGACTTCTCCTCCGCACAAATGCGTGAGATTGCCCTCGCCTACAAACGAATCCTCGATGAACATCATGTCGTCTTTGAGCAGGACTCATTCAAACAACTCATTGAGTGTGTCAACATGGTCATCGACTCATGGAACTCTGAGCGGGCTTTGGCCTATCGCCGTCATCTCGGCATCTCTGAAAACTGGGGTACCGCTGTTATCGTACAGCAGATGATTTTCGGTAACCGCAGCGCCACCTCCGGCACCGGCGTCGTGTTTACCCAGAATCCCAACCGCGAACGCCCCGGGGTTCATCTTTATGGTGATTTCACCCTCAGAAGCCAGGGTGAGGATATCGTGGGTGGCCTTGTGAAACCTTTGCCCATCGGAGAGACCCAACGCAAAGCCGCTGGTCTCGATGGCCCCTCGATGCAAACCCTCTTGCCCGACATGTACAGGAAGATTTACGGTACCGCCGTGAAACTCACCGAGGAACTTGGCTATGCTCCTCAGGAGATTGAATTCACCTTTGAGAGCGACAACCCTGATGACTTCCATATCCTCCAAACCCGTGACCAGGACCTGAAGACCGTGGAGAGCGGAATGGTGAAAACCGACAGCTCGTTTGTTTTTGAGAATCCTACCCAGAGGCTGCAACGCTCTGTGGGACGTGGAATGGGTATTGGCGGGGGTGCTATGAATGGCTTGGCTGCCTTCAACGCGCAACAAATCCAGCGTCTTCGTGAGCAATATCCCGAAGACCATGTCATCCTTGTGCGTCCCGACACCGTTCCTGACGACATCGGTATGATCTTCGACTGTGACGGTCTGCTCACCGCTCGAGGCGGTGCCACCTCTCATGCCGCGGTCACCGCCGTGCGTCTCGGAAAAGTCTGCGTGGTGAGTTGCGACGGACTCGATGTGGATGTCAACGACGAATTCGGTGCTATCAACGGCCATCCCTTGAAAATGGGCGACAAGATTGCCATCGACGGCAACCTCGGACTGGTTTATTTGGGACATTTTCCCACTGAGTGATTTTTTTTGTATTTTTGCACCCCATGAAAAATATCCGAAACTTCTGCATCATCGCTCATATCGACCACGGCAAGTCAACGTTGGCCGACCGACTCCTTGAGCTTACCCAGACCGTCAGCGAGAAAGAACTTGTGGATCAGGTGCTCGATGACATGGACCTCGAACGCGAACGTGGCATCACCATCAAGAGTCACGCCATCCAGATGAAATATGAGTACAAGGGGGAGATTTATACCCTCAACCTCATTGATACCCCTGGCCATGTTGACTTCTCATACGAGGTGTCGCGCTCTATCGCCGCCTGCGAGGGAGCGTTGTTAGTGGTCGATGCCACCCAGGGCATCCAGGCACAGACCATCTCCAACTTGTATATGGCCTTGGAACACGACTTGGAGATTATCCCCGTGATGAATAAAATTGACATGGACAGTGCCATGGTGGATATCGTGGAGGACCAGATGGTTGACATGCTCGGCTGCGACCCCTCGGAGATTCTCAAGGTCAGTGCGAAGACAGGGGAGGGTGTCCCTGCTATTCTCGATGCCATCGTGGAACGAATCCCCTCTCCTAAGGGTGACCCCGATGCGCCGTTGCAAGCCCTCATCTTTGACTCCGTGTTTAACTCCTACCGGGGCATCATCGCGTACTTCCGTATCGTGAACGGCACCATCCGCACCAACGACTTGGTGAAGTTCTTTGCCACGGGCAGGGAATACAATGCGGATGAGATTGGTGTGCTTCGTCTCCGACAAGTGCCTGTGAAAGAGCTCTCCGCAGGTAATGTGGGTTATATCATCTCCGGCATCAAGACCTCCAAAGAAGTTAAGGTGGGCGACACCATCACCCATGTGGAACGTCCCTGCGACCAACCTGTGGCTGGCTTCGAGAATGTGAAGCCGATGCTGTTTGCGGGTATCTATCCTGTGGATGCTGACGACTATGAGGAACTCAGGGCTTCACTGGAGAAGCTGCAACTCAATGATGCTTCACTGGTGTGGGAACCAGAGTCATCGGCGGCCTTGGGCTTCGGCTTCCGCTGTGGCTTCCTCGGGCTCCTTCACATGGAGATCATTCAGGAACGTCTCGACCGTGAGTTCGACATGGATGTCATCACCACCGTGCCCAACGTCTCGTTTAAATGCTTCAAGACTGACGGCGAGATGGTGGAAGTGCATAACCCCAGCGGTTTGCCTGAGGTGACCCGTATCGACCATATCGAGGAACCTTATATCATTGCCCAGATTATCTCCAAGAACGAGTTCACGGGGTCTATCATGACGCTCTGCATCGAGAAACGTGGCGTGCTCAAAAACCAGGTTTATCTCTCCACCGACCGTGTGGAGCTGACCTTCCAGATGCCGCTGAGTGAAATCGTTTTCGACTTTTACGACAAACTCAAATCCATCTCCAAGGGATACGCCTCATTCGACTATCACATCGCAGGATATCAGGAAGCCAGTCTTGTCAAACTCGACATCATGCTCAACGGCGAGTCGGTCGATGCCCTTTCCACCTTGATTCACCGCGATCATGCCTACGAGTTCGGTCGTCGCATGTGTGAAAAACTCAAGGAGTTGATACCAAGGCACCAGTTCGACATTGCGATTCAGGCGGCCATCGGAGCCAAGATCATCGCGCGCGAGACGGTGCGTCAGGTGCGTAAAGACGTGACGGCCAAGTGTTACGGCGGCGATGTCTCCCGTAAGCGCAAGCTCCTCGAGAAACAGAAAGCTGGTAAAAAACGTATGCGCCAAATCGGCAACGTGGAAGTGCCTCAGTCCGCCTTCCTCGCTGTGCTGAAATTAGATTAAAAATTTTTTCAATGAAAATGTTGCGGTAATCGGAATTTGTTATAAATTTGCAATTGGAAAACTTCTATGGTTCCAAGCACTAGTCTCAGTCAAACCGCCGATATGGACTTAGATGTTTAAGGAGACGGACGGCGGTGATCCGTTAAAATCGTGTGCTGTTTTTGCCATAGAAGTTTTCTTTTTAGAATGTCCTCTTTTTTCCTTGGCTCAGCGGTTTTTACTTCCCAATAGTTACCTGATAGACATAAATTTATTCCGACGGTATAATTCAAATCGCCGTCATAAACGATCAGTAGTATCGAATCTCCAGATCCTTGTCGTATTTGATTATAACTATTTATGACTTTTAATACGAAATCAAAAGCGGATACACCCAGATGGGTTAACTCTGTTTTATGTCGTCGTTCAATGTGTTTTAAATAATTAGGTGTCAAATATATGTCGGCGCATTTTCGCTTGATTTTTCTTGCTATGGTCAGTTTCAAGCGTCCAACCTTTAAAGGCTTCTTCTCTTTCATGATGCTAAATATTAAATAAAATCATAGCAATAATTAGTTTTATTTATTTAGCATCGCCGATATCTCTTCCCCGGCAACGCCATCACGATGCCATCAAATTCTAAGTTTAGCAGCAAAGCCGCCAGCTTGGTGGTGGGCAGATCCGTCTTCACAATCATGTCATCCAAGGCTACCACAGTTTGCCCCTCGAAGCAATCCATGATGCGTTGTTCTTCTTCGGTGTATTCCCTGAAGAGGGAGGTTTGCCGCTCTTTAGCGGGTTCTTGTTGTTCCCACCGCATCACGTAACGCAGGTTGGCCACGCTCTCCATGAGGTGGGCTCGGTTGGTGCGGATGAGGTAGTTGCACCCTTGGCTATAGAGGTCCATTACACGACCGGGATAGGCGAACACATCGCGGCTGTACGAGTTGGCGAGGTCGGCAGTGATGAGGGATCCCCCTTTCAGCGCCGACTCGATGACGATGACCGCGTCCGACATGCCGGCGATGATGCGGTTGCGTCGTGGAAAGTTTTCACGGTCGGGCAGGGTGCCGCTCATGCACTCTGTGAGCAGTCCTCCATTTTGCAGCATCTCCACAGCCAGCCTCTTGTTGGCGGCGGGATAGATCTGTTGCAAGCCATTGCCTAACACCCCCACAGTGGGGATGCTCGCTTTGACCGCTGTGCGATGCGCCACGGTGTCCACCCCGTAGGCCAATCCGCTCACAATCAACACATGCTCGTCGACAAGGTCGTTCACCAGTTGGGTGCAGTTCTCTTTCCCGTATTCCGTGACGTTGCGTGTGCCGACGATGGCCACTACCCGGCTGGCGTTCAGGACAACATTGCCTCTGTAATACAGCATCATCGGGCTGTCGTCGCATTGCAGCAGCCTCCGAGGATAGTCCAGGTCTTGATAAAACAGCGGCTGGATGTGATTGCGCTCTATGAAAGTGATTTCTTGTTCGGCGCGTTGCAAGATGTTCTTAGGATTGCAGAGCGTTTCGATGGTGACTTCCCTCATGCCGTTGATTTTCTCCAGCGATTTTCGGGTCTCATGGAAGACGGCCTCCACACCGCCACAATAGGAGATAAGACGTTTCCCGCTGATGTCGCCGATGCCCGGAATCAGCGTGATGGCTATTTTATATAAAATGTCAGTTTTCATCATTATACTTCCATGTTTTGTTATATATTAAATACGTTGCAAAAATAATAATAAAATAGATTTAATATATAAATTATTCTTATTATCTTTGCAAGAAAAAACTTATCTAAACCATATCCGCTATGAAAAATCCGATTATCTTTGCCGATGAAAACAATAATAATGAAAAGATGAAATACCCCATCGGCATTCAGACTTTCAAGAACATCCGTATGGATGATTTCGCATACGTTGACAAAACGGCTTATGTTTATCAACTGGCATCGAAAGGTAACTGTTATTTCTTGAGCCGTCCTCGCCGTTTCGGCAAAAGCCTGCTGCTTTCCACGATGAATGCCTATTTTCAAGGAATGAAAGAGCTATTCGAGGGACTTGCCATCTCGAAGTTAGAGAAAAACTGGAAACGGTATCCTGTGTTGCATCTTGACTTGAATGCGGTAAGGTATAACAGACCGGAAGCGCTGGTGGAATTGCTTGAGTATCATCTTTCCATCTGGGAAAAAACGTATAACATCACAAATGAAAGCAGTGAACTTTCTATCCGTTTCCGCAATGTGATTGTCTGTACTGCCCAGCAATCACCAGAAAAGAGAGTGGTGGTTCTCGTCGATGAGTATGACAAGCCTTTGCTGGATGCCATCGGCAATCCTGAACTTCAAGAGGCCTATCGACAAATACTCAAAGTGTTCTATTCCAACATAAAAAATTGTGACGAGTATATCCGTTTCGCCTTCCTCACTGGTGTAACCAAGTTCTCCCATCTGAGCATCTTTAGCGGACTGAACAACCTTGTTGACATCTCGATGTTGCCCCAATATGCTGAAATCTGTGGCATCAGCGAAGCCGAGCTTCATGAAAACTTCGATGAGAGCGTTGAGGAGGTGGCTGCCGCCAACGGCATCACCAAAGAACAATGTTATGAACGTTTGAAAAAGGAATATGATGGATACCATTTTTGCGCAGGGTCTGTGGGACTCTATAATCCTTTCAGCTTGCTCAACGTTTTGAGTTTTGGGTTGTTCAAGCATTTTTGGTTCGCTACAGGCACTCCTAACTTTCTGGTGGAGGTGCTCAAACAATGCGACTATCCGCTCGACCGTCTCACTTCTGAGGAGCTGACCGCCTCTGACCTGGATGCCATCGACAGTATGTTCTCCAATCCGATACCCCTGTTTTTCCAAAGCGGATATCTGACGATTAAGGATTACTACCCCGAATTCTCGACATATCGGCTTGGTTTCCCGAATACTGAGGTGGAGCAAGGCTTTGCTCAGTTCATAGCCACCTACTACCATGGTAGTTTTGGAAACGGAAGCTTTAATATCAGGAGATTTGTGGAAGCTGTTCGCAATGGTGATGCCGAAGGCTTCATGACGCTCCTTCAGGCTTTCTACGCCGATGGCGACTACCAACTCACCGGCAAGCTGGAGGTCTATTTCCAGAACTCGCTGCTTACCATTTTCAAGCTGATGGGTTTCTACGTTCAGGTGGAACGTCACACCAGCAAAGGTCGGATGGACGTGACCATACAGACCAAGGACTTTGTCTATATTCTAGAGCTGAAGGTGGACAAGAGCCCTGATGAGGCCTTAAAACAGATCAACGACAAGGGCTATGCCGCTCCTTTCGCCACCGACCTGCGTCCATTATTCAAGATTGGCGTGTGCTTCTCCAGCGAGGAGAGAGGGGTAGGGGAATGGAGAATTGAGAATTAAGAATGTATCATGAGGACGAAACGTAACCCCATCATCTTATTTTTTTGTTTTTTGCCTAAGTACATGACAAAATTTTAAAAATATCTATATCTGTTTGTCTATCAAGGTTTAAGAGGGTAGAGGATATGGTGTCGAGGCCGTACTTGAAAAAGGAGAAGGCTTTTCTGCCGTTGTTAAGCGTCCTGATAGGCTTGATGAATTGGTCTTTGAAAATACCGACGAGATAAGCCCACAAGAAAGCGATTGTGAACACGGCGAAGAGTCTTTCTATCCTTTGGATGTCGGCAAGATGAGTATCCTCGACATTGAACCCGCTGGATTTTAGGGATTTGAAGATCTTTGAGAGGAATTTTATCTGTGCCAGATTGATGGTTTGTCCGAAATGGGCGAGCATCGTGTCAAAAAAATCGCTATCTTTGTCTGTTGTCTTGAAATCAGTAACCATAGAAAACGTAGGAAATTTTCTTCAAAGTTACTGATTTTCAAGACAATAAACAAATATTTCAACAAATTATTTTGAATATTTATAATAATATTGATTCATCTTTAAAAAATTGTCATGTACTAAAGCCTTTTTAAGATGATTAAAACAATTTTAAGATCTGTTATATTTATAATCACTTTCTGCCTCATGGGGTGTGGCAAAGTGTTTTCCCAAGATAACCATTCGATTAATTATACTATTGTTTCTGATTCAAGTGAAGATAGCCTTTTTTGTACAAAATATTGTTCATTCTTTGATTTTCAAACAGGTGGAATTATTACTGGGTCAACTATACCAGACCAATTAATAGCATTACCACACAGAAGCATTGACCAGTTGTTAAAAGCCATTCAAATGATTATGGATTCCGCTTTCGAACACTCTAATCAAGGAACAATCATTACATTTTCAATTATGGTCGACACTTCGGGAGTCGTACGAGGAGCCATTGTTGATACAGCGAATCCTATCAGCAAAGTATCCATGCTTGCTGCAAGGGTTGTATATGACTATTTGAAAACCAAGGTCTTTATTCCAGCATCATTACACGGAAGACCAGTTCCAAGCGAAATACCCATAGTTTATAGGATCAAAAGAGATCATCATGATGAAACATTCTCATTTCCAGAATTATGGCCCTCGTACAATAACGATGAAGACTACGGTAAACTGTTCAACTTTTTGACAGAAAACCTAAGTTACGACGATACATTGTCTATTACAAAGACTGTATATGTGAGATGTGTTGTTGATACATTGGGATATACACATAATCATGAAGTTATACAAGGAACAACACCTTCTTTGAACAAAGAGGCAATTAGAGTTTGTCAATTAATAAAGTTTGATAATCCAGCGATGCAAAATGGTCGGCCTGTTACTGTGGTGCTTTGCATACCAGTCAAGTTTGAACCAAATTGACGGAAATATCATCACATTAAGGGATCCGAATTTCAGAAAAAACCTCATATCTGCTTCAGGAATCAACCCTGGAAAAGCGGCTCAAGCTCATCATGTTTTCCCTTTAAAATATGCGGATTCATTCAGATCAGCAGGTATTAATCCAAACAATTACGGTGCTTGGTGGGGCGAAGGCCACCTTAAGTATGCTTATCAGTATAATGAAGCATGGGAACTATTTTTCATAAATAAACCAAATGCCAATCAGCAGGAAATATTTAATTTTGCAATATAGATTAAAACTACACCTTTTTAAATATTAAATCAGGAACTATGAATGAGTTTTATGACCTAATGAATAAAGGAATGCGCGGAGAAGCTGTTTGTTTCCCACGTATTCCACTTTCAGAATGGAACGATTCTTTGATATTAAGAAACCAAGGATTGCCTAACAAGCAAGTTATTTATACACCTTGTCTTGGAAAGAAATTCTTTGATTTTAACACAGTATCCCCAGCACTAAACTTAATATCTGAAAGAGTATTTAATATGCTTATGGAAAACAACATCACTGGATGGAAAGGCATTCCAGCAGTTATTTATAAACACGAGGATTTGAAATACTATTTACTGACCATTACAGGACGTTGTGGACCTATTGACAAGTCAAAAACCATAGTTGTTGACAGCATAACGTTTATCCCCGGTAAAACAACAAGAATGTATCAAGGATTGTTCTTTTCTGAAGACAGCTGGGATGGGAGTGACATGTTTGTATCCGAGTATGTTAATTACACTTTCATCACAGAGAAAGTCAAAAATCTATTTAAGAAAAATAAAGTTACTAATATAATAATCACAAATATAAAAGAACATCAAAGGCTTTGCTACTAATAAAATACCAGCAGAAAAGAAGCGGAAGCATATCCACATGTGGCCGCCATACGGCACCTACGACGAGTTTGGCAGAAGAAAAATAAACATTAACTTTATCTCCGAATTGGGAAGGGTCGTGCAGCAATGGGAACCCTATTACGCGAGCCAGAACGGACAGCACAAGACAAGATACAGATACGCCCCGTGTCACCGTCTGGATACGGTGTGCTATCCCAACGGCACCTTTGAAAAAACATATTATTTTTCTTTTTGTTCGCCATCAGCATGGACAGCCGTGGCCGTGCCCTGGACGACATCTTCATCGAGCGTCTGTGGCGCAGCGTGAAGCAGGAGTACGTCTAACTGAGCCCTTGCGAAACGAGCGACAAGCTATGGCGCGGCCTGGACGGATACTTCCGCTTCTACAACGACGAGAGGCTTCACCAGTTTTCTGTCTTCCTGTTTCCTTGTTCCGGATTTTTATTACTTTTGCACCGTGAAAGGCAAAGTAATAAAGTCAACGGGCAGCTGGTATATTGTCCTCGATGAAACAGGACGGCAATGGGAATGCCGTCTCCGTGGTAAGATACGCCTCGACGGCATCCGATCAACCAACCCAGTGGCCGTCGGCGATAACGTGGCCTTTGAACAAGAACCGGGCAAGGATACCGGGGTCATCAAAAACATCGAGACACGTAATAACCTTATCGTCCGCAAGTCGGTCAACCTCAGCAAAGCCTCCCATATCATCGCCGCTAACGTTGACCTTGCCGTCATCGTGGCTACCATCGCTCAACCCCGTACCTCTACTGGGTTCATCGACCGTTTCATGGTGACCGCCGAAGCTTATCATATCCCCACCGCCCTGGTGTTCAACAAATGCGACCTCTACAATGAGGACCAAATCGGCGAAATGGCGCTCTTGATGGAGTATTACTCCAATATAGGATACACCTCGTTCGGGGTCTCGGCCAAGACGGGCTTTCAGCTGGATCAGCTGAAACAGCTGATGCAGGACAAAATATGCCTGTTCGCGGGTCATTCCGGCGTGGGTAAGTCAGCCCTCGTCAACGCCCTCGACCCCAGCCTGAACCTCCGCATTGGTGCCATCTCCGATGTCCATAAGAAAGGGATGCATACCACCACCTTCGCCGAGATGCACCACCTCGACTTCGGCGCATGGATCGTCGATACCCCAGGCATCAAAGAATTCGCCCTTTACGACATGGAGAACGAGACCCTAGCCCAACGCTTCCCGGAAATGCGTGAACGGATGAGCCAATGCCGTTTCGCGAACTGTACCCATACCCACGAACCGGGATGCGCGGTCAAAGAAGCCGTGGAACAGGGCGACATTGCCGATTGGCGTTATGCGAACTATATCAGAATGTATAACAACGAAGATTGGAGCTATGGAACTGAAGATTAGAGAGTTGATGATGAAACAGCTGGAACGGGAACAAGCTTGTGTCATCCAGCTGGAGATGGGAGCCTACGACTACAGCCTCTCCGAAATCGCACGTATCGTGGAAGAGGACGATGCAAAGATTTTGGCCCTTTCCGTCGATCCCATAGAAGAGGATCCGGGAAGAATCATGGTCTTCCTGCTGGTCAACAAGGCTGAATGCGGTGGCATCGTGCAAAGCTTCTACCGATATAACTACAATGTGGTGAACACCTTCAGCTCACCCAACGAGGGCGGCGACCTGCTTGACCGTTACTCGCTGCTGATGAGATATTTAGATGTCTAAAAACGAAAGAACTATGAGAATTGCACTCTTTGGAAGGAACTTATCGGCTGAAAACAAACCTTATATGAGTCGTTTACTCGATGACCTTCAGCATTCGGGAACCGCGGTGTCGTCCTACGCTCCTTTCATGGAATGGCTGAAAGAGGCCATCCCATCAGGCATGGAAATCAGCACCTTCTCTACCCATGAGGAGCTGAGTAGCCAGGCCGACCTGCTGTTCTCCATCGGTGGTGACGGCACCATCCTCGACGCAGTGCCCCTGCTGGGCGACTCGGGCATTCCTGTGCTGGGAATCAACATGGGAAGACTGGGTTTCATCTCCAGCGTCGCCAAAGAGGAAATCGGTAGGGCAGTGGGGGAGATCCTGAAGGGGCATTATACCACAGAACAGCGTTCGCTGTTGGAGCTGGTGGCTCCACAAGGGGTCTTCCACGACACCGTTAACTATGCCCTCAACGAAATCAACATCATCCGCAACCCCGAGCATTCACTGCTTGCCATCAAGGTCTTCGTCAATGACGTGTTCCTCAACACCTACTGGGGCGACGGCATCCTCATGGCAACTCCTACCGGCTCTACCGCCTATTCGCTGAGTGCTGGCGGCCCCATCCTGACCCCCGATTCCAAGAATTTCGTCATCACACCTATCGCGGCACACAATTTAACAGTACGTCCCATCGTTATCCCTGACGACAGCGTCGTCCGCATCCATGTGGAGGGACGGGAGAAGAAATTCGTGTTCAGCATGGATTCAAGAGTCTGCGCCCTCGACACCTCCGTGGAGCTTGTCGTCAGAAAAGCCGACTTCGCCATCCAGACCGTCAGAATGGCTGATACCGATTTCTTCAGCACCATCCGCAACAAGCTCTCCTGGGGAAAAGACAATAGAAATTGATTTCTTGCGTTGTCACGTTAAAAAAAGTCTTAACTTTGCAAACTTTTATATTATGAAGCGAAGACTGCATCTGTGGCTGTTGACGATAGGCTTGATCCTGCTGGGTCAAGGGAAGATTTCTTATGCCCAGTCCCCCAAAACCCTCGAGTTTGGTCCTCATGGTGGCATGACCACTTCCATCAATGATATCAATACGTGGAAGATGTTCAACCAGTTCGATTTAGAGCTTGGAGGACTGGTTCGTTTCAACTATGACTCGCGTTGGGCCTTCCGTGCCGACTTTACCCATGCGGTGCTGAAAGGCAGTGACGCGGTGGCAAAATGGCGCCCAATACGTGACTTGAACTTCCGCTCCGTCGTCAACGACGTTAGCCTGATTACGGAGTTCAACTTCCTCGACTACTATACGGGCCGGAATGGCAGCTCCATCTCGCCCTATCTCTTTGGAGGTATCTCCGTGTTCAAGTATAAAGTTGGCCCTTATGAGCCTGACAAAGCCGTGCTGCAGACCCTTGCTGGTTCTGCTGACCGTAAGATACTCGAGCAATTCAACGCTGTATGGTCACAGGCCATCGGAAACGGATTCAGCTTCTCCATCCCTTTCGGCTTCGGCTGCAAGCTCTCGCTGAGCCAGCACCTCGCCGCCAGCCTCGAATGGAGGATGCATTATACCTTAACGGATTATCTGGACGGAATCGCTGACCTTTATCCCGCGGATGACCAACATCGGATCTTTGTCAGCAAAGCTGGCCAGGTCCAGAATGGTGCCCCCGCCTTCGAATATGCGGTGATTACTGGCGACCCCAATAATCTGGATCCAGCTTATCTCACCAGCTATGACCTCACCGACCGTACGGGTTTCTTCCATGAGGGACAACAACGCGGCAACTCACAGTCGAAAGACTGGTTTGGAAGTCTGAGTCTCGCTATCACCTGGAAACTGCCGCTACCTGGTGGTACGGCCTGTAGGATAATAAACTATTGATATGACACTGAAAGAACAAATCGACGTAAATCGCCTTCCAAAGCATATCGCCGTCATCATGGATGGCAATGGACGCTGGGCCAAAGAACGGGGGAAACCTCGTCTCTTCGGACATCAAAGCGCCATTCAGTCAGTCCGCGAGGTCAACGAGGCCTGCGCGGAACTTGGCGTATCATACCTGACCCTCTATGCCTTCTCAACAGAGAACTGGAACCGTCCGGTGCAAGAAGTGAACGGACTGATGCTCCTGCTGGGACAGACCATCAAAAACGAAGTCAGCACCCTGCTCAAAAACGACATCCGCCTCATCTTCACTGGCGACATGGATAGGATGCCTCGTGAGGTCTATCCACTGATGATGGATGCTGTCAAAGCCACCGCACACTGTAAACGTATGGTGCTTAACTTAGCCCTGAGCTACTCGGGACGTTGGGAGATCACTGAGGCCGCGCGTCGCATTGCCACCGCCGCCAAAGAAGGACAACTCGACCCTAAAGACATCACCGAAGAGGTCTTCCGCTCTTATTTCCCATCTAGCGAGGTGCCAGACCCAGAACTCCTCATCCGTACCAGCGGCGAACTGCGCATCAGCAACTTCCTGCTTTGGCAACTGGCTTATTCAGAACTCTATTTTACAAATAAATACTGGCCTGACTTCAGAAAAGACGACCTCTACCAGGCAATCCTCGATTTCCAACATAGAGAACGCCGTTTCGGAAAAACAAGCGAACAAATTAAATGATGAAATTGATGAAGAAATCCATACTATCCTTCCTCCCTGCACTGCTCTTTCTTTGGATGGCCTTCATGACCACTCCCGCCAAGGCTCAGATTAGAATTGGTGACGACCTCTCCGATATCGACTATAGCAACCCTAAAAAGTATGAGATAGCAGGCATCACCGTCGAAGGCACAAAATTCGTTGACCCCAGTGTCCTGTCTATGCTCTCCGGATTGAGGGTGGGGCAGTCACTCAATGTCCCGGGCGACGACTTCGCCATGGCCATCCGCAAAATCTGGGAACAAGGGATGTTCGAGGATGTGGCCATCAACGCTACCAACATCATCGGTGACAAAATCTTTCTTGAGATCGTGGTAAAGGAGCGCGCCCGCGTCTCCAAATTCTCGTTCAACGGTATCAAGAAATCGGAAGCGGACGACATCCGTAACAAAATCAACCTCTCAAGAGGGGATATCGCCACCAGCCACCTCGAGACCAAGACCCGCCGAATCATCGAGGATTATTACGCTGACAAAGGTTATCTCAACGCGGAGGTCACCATCCAACAAGTCCCTGATACCTCTCGGACTGACTACGTGGACCTTATCATCGATGTCGATAAAGGCCATAAGGTGAAAATTGGCAAGATCAACGTGACGGGCAATGAGAACCTCTCTGACGCACAGATCCTCTCCGCCATGAAAGAAACCAAACAGAAAGGTGTCTTCAATCCGCTGGATCCGCTCGGTCCTATGGTCGTCAACGCCGTCGCCGACGTGTTCACTTTCAAACCCCTGAGCGCCATCACTCGCGTGGAAGAGTATTTTTACGAGAATTACAGACCCCGTATCTTTAAAAGCTCCAAATTCCTCGAGTCTAATTATCGCGACGACAAACAGAAAATCATCGAGAAATACAACGCCAAAGGTTACCGTGACGCCATTATCCTAAGAGACTCAGTGTACCCTATCGACGACCGTAACATCGGCATCGACTTGGTGATTGACGAAGGCAACAAATACCACTACCGTAATATTCAGTGGACCGGCAACACCAAATATTCTGACGAGACGTTGAACAGTGTTCTCGGTATCAAGCCGGGCGATGTTTACAACAAAGAGCTTCTGAACGCCAATCTCACCTATAGCGAGACGACACTGGATATCAGCTCTCTGTATATGGATGACGGCTATCTCTTCTTTAGAGTGGATCCTGTGGAGGTACAGGTGGAAAACGACTCCATAGACCTTGAAATCCGTCTCAACGAAGGCAAACAGGCTCGCATCAGCAACATAAGCCTCAAAGGCAACACGAAGACGAACGATTATGTGGTCATTCGAGAGATGTACACCCGACCTGGACAGCTCTTCAGCCGTAGCGATGTCACCCGTACCGTCCGTGAGCTGGCCACCCTGAGTTTCTTTAACCAAGAAAGCATCAACCCCCAGATACATCCGAATTATAATGACAACACCGTGGATATTGAATATGAGGTGGAAGAAGCCAGTGCCGACCAGGTGTCCTTCTCGGCCGGATGGGGCTACAACATGTTGATGCTTCAGGCAGGGCTCTCGTTCAACAACTTCTCCACCAAAAACCTTTTCAAGAAAGACGCTTGGAAGCCTATCCCCGGTGGCGATGGCCAGAAACTGTCCTTGCAGGTGGCCACGTACGGGACGAGGTCCATCTACTATGCTGCTTCGTTCACCGAGCCTTGGCTGGGTGGGCGCAAACCTAACTCCTTGACCACTTCTATCTACCAGTCGTACTACTCCAATGGCTATGAGAGAAGTAGCGAACAATTCGGCTTCTTCCGTGTCACGGGTCTTACCCTTGGCCTCGGACAGCGCCTGAAATGGCCTGATGATTACTTTACGCTCTACCAGGGACTGTCGTTTATGCGTTATAGGCTGAAGAACTATAATGTACTCAGCTTTGGTACAGGTAGTGGATACTATAATCTCATCAGCTATAACTTCACGGTGGGAAGAAGTTCCGTCAGTCAACCGCTTTATCCCCGTAGCGGATCCGAGGTGCAACTCTCTCTCGAAATCACACCCCCGGTCTCGCTTTTCAGCAACAAAGACTATTCCTCCCTTTCTGATGATGAAAAATACCGTTGGATTGAGATGCATAAATGGAAATTTAAAGCAGTCTGGTATTCCGAGCTTTATGAAAAACTTGTGCTCATGACTCGTGTTCGTTTTGGCTTTTTGGGACATTACAGCGACGCCATCGGACCTACGCCATTCCACCGTTTCTATCTTGGTGGCGACGGACTCTCCTCCAGCGGTATGCTCTTCGACAGCCGTGAGATTATCGGCATGCGTGGCTATAAGAACGAAGCCCTTACCCCGGGTTATTCCAACAGTACGTCATCCATGATGTCGGGTGGCAACATCTTCACCAAGTACACCATGGAACTGCGTTATCCGCTATCCCTCAATCCCACTGCCACCATTTATGCGATGGGATTCCTCGAGGCCGGTAACTGCTGGTTGGGATTCAATAACTTCAACCCCTTTGATGTGTATAAGTCGGCTGGTGTCGGTCTCCGTATCTTCCTCCCGATGTTCGGTCTGCTTGGCCTTGACTGGGGCTATGGATTTGACGCGGTGCCAGGGGCTTCCGATGCCTCAGGAAGTCAGTTCCACTTCTCCATTGGTGGATCTATTGACTGATGAGAGATGAAATCGGCACGGTTATTGATGTAATTTATCTTTTTTGGAAAACAATTAAAAAATCATACTACACATGAAAACTGTTAAATCATTGTTTTTGATGGCCGTAATTTTGTTTTGCGGCGCCTTTAATGTGAACGCCCAGATCGGCGGACAGAAATTAGCTTATGTCGATTCCGATTACATCTTGAACAACATCCCTGAATATGGGGATGCCCAGGAAGAACTCAATGCCTTGTCAACCCAATGGCAAAATGAGGTAAAGGCAATTTATGACAAGGTTTCGGAGATGTACAAGAAATACCAGACTGAGATGGTGCTGCTCTCTGAAGACCAAAAACACGCCCGCGAACAAGAAATCATCAACAAAGAACAAGAAGCCAAAAACCTTCAGATGCAGTATTTCGGCGCGGAAGGGAAACTTTATCAAAAACGCTCCGAACTCGTCCAACCCATTCAAGAGAAGATTTACACCGCCCTTAACGAACTCTCCCAAACGAAAGGTTATGCCTTCGTCTTCGACCTGGCTTCTGGCACTTCCATCCTCTATGCGTCTGATAAAAACGACATTAGCGACGATGTGCTTGACCAACTGAGCAACGTGATGCAAACGGTTCGTAGAGAGGATCGTAAACGCTCGAATGCTGGCGCCGCTTCAGGTGGGTCCTCATTCAACGCTGGCAAGAAAAATTGATTATTTGCGGGAGATAAGGAGTTTTTCCCTATCTTTGCGCCCTCAATCATCAGTTTATTAAGTAAAAATCATTAAAAACCCATAAAATGAATAGGATTTTCAAAGTATTTTTCCTGGTCGCAGCTTTCTTCGCCCTGAACACTGTGGCAAGCGCTCAAACGATCAAAATCGCTCATGTGAATACCAACGAGGTGATGAATGCCATGCCTGATAAGGCCAAAGCGGAAAAAAGCCTCGAATCTCATTACAATGAGCTTCAAGAACAACTCAAGACCATGTACACCGAGTACCAGAACAAACTCCAGGACTATCAGTCAAATGCTGAAACCATGTCAAATCTGGTGAAACAATCCAAGGAGAAAGAGCTCGTGGACCTTGAAAGCCGTATCACTGCTTTCCAAGGCAATGCTGAGACTGAATTCGAGAACAAACGCGCTGAGTTGCTGGCTCCGCTTCTCGAGAAGATTCAGAATGCCATCAATGCTGTTGGTAAAGAAAAGGGTTATACTTATATTCTCGACTTGGCTACCGGTACCGCCGTCTATGTTGGCACGGACGCTGTTGATGTCACCAAGGATGTCAAAGCCAAGTTGGGCATCAAGTAATCTTGATTTGAAATCTTCATTTTTTTCATAATTTAAGTTTGTTTTTATTTTTTATGAAAGAGGCGCCGTGATGGCGCCTCTTTTATTAGCGGATGTTTTCGCGTTTCATTTTCGCGAATCGCAACAGTTTCACGATGCCTAACGGCTTATGGTCGTCTTTGTTGGCCAGGTTGAGGTACAAGCCCAGCTTCTTGGCGATTGGAATCTTGAAAGTCTCCACAAACTCAATGAGTGTTCCGTCGGGATCTTCCACGTAGGTGAAATGTCCGTTTGCGTCGCCCATGTCGAAATCGACACCGCTATCACAGACAAAAGGATGCCCCATGGCTTCGGCTTGAGCCTGGACGGCTTCCATGTTGCGCACATCGAAACAGAGATGGATGTAGCCGGGATCCCCCCAGAAACGACCTTCGTACAACTTCTTTCCTGGGCCGTCGATGGCTTGAATCAACTCCAGATGGGAGGTGCCCATGATGCCCGAAAGCGGCCCTTCGATGGGTTTCGACCGTTCCAGAATGACACGGCGCAACGTTTTCTCCCCGCCAGGCAGGGCATTCAGGTCATCGAAAACACCCGTCTGGTCGAAGACCACCTTGTCGTAGTCCAAGAGCTGCCTGTAAAAGGGCAGTGAGCGCTCAATGTCGCTTACCCCGATGACGGCTCCGTTAGCCCCTCCAGTGGTCTTGCTCTCGTTGATGAAGACATAGTTGTCTTCCTCGATTTGGAACAAGTTGCCGTATGGGTCTTTCATGAAGAACTCCTTCTGTCTGGCAGGGGAGGTGAGGAGGGGACTGATAATATCAAGTCCTTTATTAATAAAGGTGTTGTAGGCCGCTTCGATGTCGGGAGCTTTGATTTTGGCGATGAGGATGCCTAGGTCGCCCAGACGCACTGGCTCTTTCAGATAGTTCAACGCGCGTCCTTTCGGCTGCCAGATTTCGAAGCCGCCACCCCCTTGTATGTTGATGGCGATGCCCGAACGGCGAGGCTGTGGCTTGCCACCCGTATAGGGCAACATGCGCTCCGCAACCCCTTCATCATCAACAATCTTGATTTCATAACCGAAGTGGTCATAATACCATTTCCAGGCTTCCACGAAGTCGTTGACCCCGATGCCTACTTGTTGTATTCCGCAGATTACTTTTTCTTTCATGTCGCTGAGATTTTTCTTGACAGTTTATAATAGAGAGGTAAACACCATTTATGGATATAGGCCATGAGTAATTCGCTTTTGCCGATGAGCTTACGGTGTTTTTGTTTTTTGATGGCCTTGACGGCGATGGCTCCACAGCGGTTCACGTCGAGTCCGTTGGCCTGCCCGGCATCCATCTTGGCATGTGAGCTGCCGTCTCCCATCAAGGCGCTCTTGCTGATCTGGGTGTTGATACGCCCGGGTATCAGGAAGGTGACATGGATGTTCGGGTACTCTAACTCCAGTGACTCGTAAAAGCCGAACAGGGCATGCTTGGCGGCGCAATAAGCGCTGCGTAAT
>JAEEGL011176638.1_pt1 | contig 29193 bp, 25 predicted proteins | sample 9134231 | NCBI WGS metagenome assembly JAEEGL01 (sample SAMN16246548, study PRJNA631951) | gut metagenome | biome: gut microbiome; feature: rumen; material: fiber-attached | host: Bos | place: Iran: Karaj | collected 2018-10 | reverse complement strand
GATGTGATAATAAAGCATAACTCAGCAAAAAAATGGCCCTGCCGAAAGGCAGGGCCTGTTTTTTTGATAATTATTTTAGTATCTTACTGCTGATCCAGTGGAAAACAATATCGAAAATTGCTTCAACATCAATGATCTTGATTCCGGCAATCGTCTGAAGAAGATACAGAACAGCCAGGATCGTAAGAGCAACAAGAAGAACAAAGAGGATTACATATAGAATATCGCCGATGATGCCGCGGCCGGATCCGTTCTCTTTCTCTACAAGAGCTTTCCGATAAGCTTTAGCCCGTCTTTTTTCTTCGCGTTTTTCCTTTGCTCTTTGTCTCCTCAGTTCGCGCTCGCTTGGAGCATCGTCTTCCTCGTCTTCGTCCTCATCTTTTACCGTGACGTCTTCAGTCTTTTCCTCCGGTTCTTCCGAAACAGATTCTTTCTTTTTAACACTGAATACCGTCTTTTTCTCAGGCTCATCGGAGGGCTTGAATTCAACAGTTTGTTCTTTCTCTTCAGCAGGGGGAAGTTCGCCTGTCAATTCAGATACTATTTCGTGGAGTTCGGTAGCATCTTCATCCGAAATCGGTTCAAAGGGGATGGTAGGATCGCGGTTGGCCCAAGCAACGAGATCTTCCATCATCTGAGCAGATTCTTCATCAAGATCTTCCTTGTTTACAGTGAAAGGTTTTGTATCCTGTTCTTCCGGAAGGATTTCTTTCATCAGTTCATCAATGCTCTTATCGGACTTGGGTTCAGCCGAGACGTTTTTCTTCTCTTCAAGAACAGATGCAACGATGTCATCAACTTTTTGTGAAACGGTCTGTTCTGTGACCGGTTCAGTGTCCTGAAGACGCTTTTCAGCCCTCGCTCGAAGTTGCTCCAGATAAGAATTCATATCCTGATCCATGTATAGTCTCCTTTAACTCATATCAAGTCCGGTCAATGTATGAATCATTTCCCGGTAGACTTTTTCAGAATTATCGATGAAATTATTTCGGACAAGTACCGCGGTTTTTCTGTCAGGAACGTAGATCGTGGTGGAGAAGATCTCGCCTATGACTGCATCATTCAGCACACATACTACTTTGTATCCGTATTCATAATCAAGTATCTGTACTTCGATCTGCTCGGATTTTGAATAATAGTTCATCAGATCCTGAAGTTCAGACTGCGCTTTTTCACGTACTGTGACCGGAAGGTCGCCCCCGAGCGTTCTGGAAATCTGTTTCCCAGAATCGGAGAGAACATATCCAGCTTCGTCCTGAACCAGGTTACCATGAACAAGCAGTTCGGAGATTGCACTGGCGACTTCAAAATAATTGACAAGACCGGAAACGGTCAGTGCTTCGACAAGCAGATCATGAGGAACTGCCTTTTTCATCTGGTCAACAAGAAAGCAGCAAAGAATTTTTATCTCGTTTGTGGAGTTCAGACCGCCGGGCTCAACTCCGGCTGTAAATGCATCTCTGTCCATGGTATAAACCTCTCTAGACATACAGTATACCATATCGAATCAACGAAAAAAACGAGACTTTCACGTTCAGGTCAAATACCTTATAATGGTTGCGATTGGAGAGGGATTATGAACGTTCAAGTCAACGATGTAATTGAAGTGAAAAAACAGCACCCATGCGGCGGTAAAACGTTTCTAGTTTTACGAATCGGCATGGATTTTAAAATCCGCTGCGAAAAATGCGGAAGAGAAATCATGCTCCCGAGGCATAAGATTGAAAAAAGCATTCGGACGATAAACGGAATCAAGGTTACCAAGATATGACGGAAAAACTTGAAAAGATCAAAGAAAAATTCGAAATGATATCTGAAAGGCTTCAGGATCCCAAAGTGATTGCCGATCAGAATCTTTTTCGTGATCTGAACAAAGAATATAAGAATCTTGCGCCGGTCGTCGAAGCATATGATCGTCTGACAAAGTGCGAGGAATCGATTGCGGAATATGAAGAGATCCTCTCCGACAAGGATTCGGATAGTGAGTTAAAGGAGCTTGCACGGTCGGAGCTGGATGACGCAAACAAAACCAGAGATGCCTTGCTGAACGATATAAAAGTCCTTCTGTTGCCAAAAGACGAAAATGATGAGAGAAATGTCATTATGGAGATCCGTGCAGGGGCAGGAGGAGAAGAAGCTGCGCTATTTGCAGCGGATCTGTACCGAATGTACAGTATGTACGCTGCAGCCAGGAACTGGAAGATCGAGGTTATGAACGAGAATGAAACGGAGCTCGGCGGGTTCAAGGAAATCTCTTTCCAGGTTACCGGAAACGGTGCTTACAGCAGATTGAAATATGAGAGCGGCGTTCACAGGGTTCAGAGAGTTCCCGAGACGGAAGCTCAGGGAAGAATACAGACTTCCACTGTTACGGTTGCGACTCTTCCGGAGGCGGAAGAAGTAGAATTGGACATTAACCCGAAGGACCTTCAGATCGATACATTCAGGTCCAGCGGTGCCGGTGGACAGCATGTCAACAAGACGGAATCAGCGATCCGTATTACATACCTTCCTACCGGGCTGGTTGTCGAATGTCAGGATGAGCGCAGTCAGTTCAAGAACAAGGACAGAGCGATGAAAATCCTGCGGTCAAGACTGCTTGACCAGAAGAGAAGGGAACAGGACAGCAGGATTGCTTCAGAAAGAAAGAGTCAGGTCGGGACAGGTGACCGAAGCGAACGAATCAGGACATATAATTTTCCTCAAGGACGTGTGACCGATCACCGGATTAATCTGACGTCATACCGTATCGAAAATGTGATGAACGGCGACCTTGATGAGTTTATTGATTCTCTGGCTGCCGCAGATCAGGCACAGAAACTGCAGGACAGTTCGGATATTCAGTTATGAAAACGAAAGTAGTACATATCACAGAGGAAAATCTTTCTGAAGCCGCGAGAGAGGCTGGTGAACTGCTGAAGAATGGGGAGGTAATTGCCATCCCGACTGAAACGGTTTATGGCCTTGCTGCCCAGATCTACGATGACGATGCGGTCAGAAAGATTTTTGAGGTTAAAGGAAGACCTCAGGACAATCCGCTTATCGTTCATATCAGTGAACGGTCCATGTTGTCTGCACTTGTTGACGAAATACCCGCAGCAGCAGAGACACTGATGGATCACTTTTGGCCAGGACCGCTGACGATCATATTAAAAAAGACGAATTGTGTGTCGGATATCGTTACCTGCGGACTGGATTCTGTTGCGATCCGGTTTCCTGTACACCCGGTGGCACGCGCGATTATCGACGCAACAGGTATTCCCCTGGCTGCGCCTTCAGCCAATCTTTCCGGAAAGCCGTCTCCGACTTCTGCTGAACATTGTATTCACGATCTTGACGGAAAGGTTCCGCTCATCATTGACGGCGGTCCATGCAGCGTCGGAGTTGAAAGCACAGTGATCTCTTTTACGGGAAAACGGCCGACATTACTTCGGCCGGGTATTATTACGATCGAAGAGATACGCAGTTTGATTCCGGACGCGGTGATCTCTCCGGACATTTTCCGGCTGATCGGTTCGGATGAGAAAGTCGCGTCTCCAGGATTGAAACATAAACACTATGCCCCGGATTGTGACGTGCTGTTAATCGATGCGGCAAAAAGCGATTATGTCGATTTCCTTCTCAAATATCATAAAGAAGGGGATTATGCCATGTGTTTTGATGGCGATGTACCGGACGTTCCGATTTCTTACCGTACATACGGAGATTCCGATTCGCCGGAGGAACTGTCACACAATGTTTTCGCTGTGTTGCGTGAATTGGAGTCACTTGGCGCCAAACGTGTTCTGATTCATGCTCCTGGGGCAACCGGAAAGAATCTCGCTGTATCAAACCGTCTGATCAGAGCGGCTGGTTTCAAGGTGGTGAAGATCTGATGATAGTAATGGGTTTGACCGGACCAAGCGGGTCAGGGAAGAGCAGCCTGATGAAATGCCTGGAAAAAGAGGGGGCGTACTGTATCGACTGCGACAAAATCGTCAAGAACCTTCAGAAGCCGGGACAGCTTTGTTACTGCCAGATAGTTGATGTGTTCGGAGACGAGATTCTGAGTAAAGATTCAGCCGAACTGGATCGGAAAAAACTTGCGTCGATTGTCTTTTCTGACCATTCAGCCCTTGTAAAGTTAAATGCCATTACACATTATCACGTAATTGCGCATGTCCGGGAAATCCTGTCCTCGCTTGAACAGGAGGCTGTTTCTTTGGTAGTGATCGAAGCGGGTGCATTATTTGAAAGCGGACTTGACACCATATGCGATAAGATCTTGTATTTTACCGCGCCAACCGATTTTCTGGTTCAGCGGATCATGGAGCGGGATCGTTTGACAGAAGAGGCGGCACGAATGAGATTGAGCGCACAGTACTCACAGAAAGAAGCTGTCAGCCGTTCACAGCTCGTATTAATTAATGACAGATCTCTTTCGTTACTGTCTTTTTTCTCCAGTCTTTTATTGAAGAAAGCAAACGAATGGGATATGAATAAGGAGAAATAATCGATGCTTAATTCAAATGAACTGAAAGAAAAATTATTTTCGAAACAGGGTACACCTTTTCTTGGCGCAAAGCAGGATGATGAGACTGTTTATGATTTTTGCAATCATTACATGACCTTCCTCGACAAAGGCAAAACGGAACGGGAAGCCGCGCTGACAGCAGTGGAATTCCTTTCCCAAAAAGGGTTTACGGAATTTGTTCCCGGGACCTGTTACAGGAAGGGGGAAAAAGTATACTGGTTCAATCACAAGAAAAGCGTTCTTGCGGCTGTGATCGGTTCCGAACCATTTGAAAATGGTTTTCTGGTAGTTGCGGCTCATATTGACAGTCCCCGTCTTGATGTCAAACCGCGCCCGCTCTATGAAGAGGCATCCTTGGCATTTTTAAAAACGCATTATTACGGTGGTGTAAAAAAGTATCAGTGGACCGCCATTCCGCTGTCGATGCACGGTACGGTGATTCTCAGTGACGGAAGCGAGGTTATTCTGAATATCGGAGAAGATGAGAATGATCCCGTTCTGTACATCACGGATCTGCTGCCGCATCTCGCCAGAAAAAGCCAGGGAAACAAAACGATGCCGGAAATCATCACCGGAGAACAGTTGAATGTGCTTCTTGGCAGTATTCCTGTGGAAGATGTCGACAAGGACGCTGTCAAATTGAATATTCTCCGTCTTCTGAATGAGAAATACGGCATGACTGAAGACGATCTTATTTCTGCTGAGATCGAGATCGTGCCGGCATTTCACGCCAGATACGCCGGGCTTGATCGCAGTTTCGTTGCGGCATACGGGCAGGACGACAGGGTATGCGGTTATACGGCGATGCGGGCATTGACAGAACTTGAGAATCCATCCAAGACCTGCTTGCTTGTTTTAGCTGACAAAGAAGAGATTGGATCGATCGGTAATACAGGTTTGAGTTCCGATATGCTGCGCCATTTCATTTCCATGCTTTGTTCTCCTCATGAAGTTGCGCCTGAGGTCGTGATGATTCATTCAAAGTGCTTGTCGGCGGATGTCAATGTCGCATACGATCCGAATTTTCCAGAGGTATATGAAAAACGCAATTCTGCTTTTATGAACTGCGGTCCGATACTGTCCAAATATACTGGTCAGGGCGGAAAATCTACTTCAAATGATGCGTCGGCGGAAATGATCGGTGAAATAAGAAGGGCTTTTGATTCTGAATCCATCCCGTGGCAGATCGCGGAACTGGGAAAAGTCGATGAGGGCGGCGGAGGTACGGTGGCCCGTTTCATCAGTCTGCTCGGAATCGATACGATAGATATCGGTGTAGGTATCCTGTCGATGCACTCGCCTTATGAGTTGGCGTCTTGTCATGATGTTTACGCTCTGTACCGTGCGTTACGGTGTTTCTATTCTAAACTCTGAAAAACTAGGGTTTTGTTTTAAAAGAAGGGGTTGCGTTTTTTTCGCAGCCCCTTTTCATACAAAAAAACTCTCCTGATCACAGGAGAGTATGGTTTGTTTGATTGTACTCAGGTTTTATACAAGGAAAAGGGCAGTGGCGATGTTGGCAAGAATGCAGATAAGAACTGCAAAACTGAGGTTCTTCTGAGCAGCTGCAGGGTGTTTGAATAACCGTTTCACAAGATAAACACCGGGAAGTACGGCTGGAAGGAATTCGGAACCATTGAATACGTCAATCAGTCCGGAAGAGAATTCAGGAGCAAACAAGTAACCTTTAGTCGCTATCACAAGAGTAAAGAATATTGACGAGATCAATGTGCAGCGGATGACGAAGAAACGTTTCGGAGACAGCCCGGAATCAAAATAGACAGTATAGACAAGGCTTACGACAAAAGCCAGTATCATTGGCCAGGGAATAACAGAGAGTTTGTCCGGAGACGGGACAAGCAGATTGAGAAGATATCTTCCGCCGTCAGCAAAGAAAGTGCGGCCGAGAGAAAGGACAAAATAGACAGGCCTCTGAAGGAGCTGTGAAACAAAAACATCAGATTTTGAGAAAACGGAAGACGGATAATTCGATGTTGTATAGACCCGGTATCCGATAATGACCAGAAGACAGATAACCAAAATAGAAATAAAGGAGATCAACTTCTTTTTCTCGCCGTAGCATCTGGAAGGAATCATGAACAGAAATGCCAGAAAAGCCAGACATGCAAGATCGGAAAAAACCATCAGAAAAGCTGACAAAAGTAAGGCAAAGCGATACCTGTTTGTCATGACATAAAATGACTTCGTGTAAGAAACGCGAATCGCAAGAGAAATGAAAAGCACAGAGAGCAGTAAAGATGTGCCTACTGCGTTCCCGGAACACACGTGATAAAGTGAAGAGGGCAGGAGACATATAAGCGCGACAATGGTTTCCCCATATGTGACTGTCTGAACAGAGAACCATACGATTGCGCCGGAAATAAGAACGGAAATAATTCTTGTCAGATAGCACGTGACCGGACCGGAACTCACGGCAGAAAGAAGAGAATAAGCGGGATAGTAAAGAAGTCTGGAAAAGAACTGCCCGTCCTTCAAAGCGGTAGCAAGATTTGCCTCTGTTTCCTGAGTCACAGGAAGGCAAAAAGCGTAGCAGAGGCCTACAAGGACATAAAGAGGTCCGACCAGTGATTCCATAGGGAACTGCAGTTTGTAACTCTGGACCGTCCAACAGACAGCACCTGCTGCCAGAATGATGTAGATCAGAAGCAGCCACACCGTGGATGAAGAGTACCCGATGGTAAAGAGCAGCGTGATAAGAAATGCAACAGAGAAGATGATTCCATCTCTGAGCAATCCGCCGTCGTACAATTCTGAATCAAATACCTTCATTGCAGATTCCTTAATTATCAGACTGTTTCCTGAAAAAAAGGAGCATTTGTATAAACGTTCACAAATGCTCATTGGAGCTGGTAGGCGGACTCGAACCGCCGACCTGCTGATTACGAATCAGCTGCTCTACCGACTGAGCCATACCAGCATCTTATTTAATTTGCCTTGCTATTATAACGAATCAGTTTTTGGGTGTCAATCGAAATTAGTTCCGAACGGAAAGACCACAGACAGAAGAAAAGCAATTATCAGACTTTCGTAATCGCTTTTCTGCTTTTCCTGTGTTATAATCCCTTGTGGTATAAGAAAGAAAAGGTATTATTGGAATATGGAGAAAAACGGAATGCGTTATGAAACCGTCGGAGAAGCACTGAAGCGCACCTTATGGCTTCTGATTCTTCCGATTGCTTTTGTAATAGCATCTGTATATGTTTCTCTTTCTGCCGTTCCATATCACGGGTCAAGATCCACGCTTCATGATTATAATAAAAAAGCTGATCTCGGACTTGTGACCATTGCTTCGACCAGGGCTTCAGACAATGCCGGAAAAGGCTATGAGATCCCGGAGTCAGTTGCTGTTGACGAGAGTTATTTTTCCGATGCACTTTTTGTGGGTGACTCTATCACATCAGGGCTGACGATCTATGACATGTTTGAAAATTTCAACTGCGTTTATAAAGTCGGCGTCAATACTCACAATGCCATGACGGAAGAGTTCACGACGACAGGTTCGGGCGAATCCATGACGATGGTCGAGGCAGTCAAATACTATTCTCCCCGTAAACTTTATATCATGCTTGGCACGAATGGAATTAACTGGGCTACAACGGACTGGCTGCTTGATGGGTACCGCGAACTTGTTAAGGTGATAATGTCTGAAAACCCGGATTGTCTCGTAATACTTCAGTCGATTCCTCCCGTGTCAGAATCAAAATCGATTGAAAATCCAAGTTTTTCAAAAGAGAATTTTCATCTGTACAATGACGGAATCCGTCAGTTGGCAATAGAACTGGGATGCTATTTTCTTGATATCAATGCTGCTTTCTCGACACCAGATGGCTATCTTGATCCCAGTTATGCTGCACCGGACGGTGTTCATTTCGGCTATGCGGGATACCAGCGATGGCATGATTATCTGATGACGCACACTGTGCAGGGAGGCTCTGTTTACCGATTTAACCCGGAAGGCTATGTGATAAAGAATTCATAACACATAAAAAAGCCGGTGAGACACCGGCATTTTTTATGGTTCAGTTACAGAGCGAAGTCCTCTGGCTGAAATGTTTTTTTCTCAATTCTCTTCGGCTTACGGCGAAGAGGATCATATTTGAAACTCCTGCAACGGAAGTATGGAGATACAACCCCGTGTTTCTTGCACATCGTCATATCGTAGTCCGCTGAGTCGCGGCCGTGTTCACAGTACTCACAGGCAGGAGAGATCTTTTCGTCAAATAAACGGCAGTGCTTTCTCAAAGAAACTACCTCCCTCTGTTTTTCATAATAATACCTATCCTAAATCTGATTGTAAAGAACAACACTTTAATACATCAGTTGTGATATACTCTATAAAAAAATCGGAAGAGGATAATGACTAAGGAATTCAATCTTGGCTCTTTGGAGAACGCAGCTCTATTTTCCGGAGCATTAGATTCAAATCTTCATTTTTTGGAAAAAGAACTCTCTGTCTCGGTTACCGGAAGAGGAGAGACACTTTCTGTTTCCGGAACGGAAGAAGCTGTTAATGCATTTGAGCGTATAGCGGCTGAAATGATGAATGTGTTGCGCTGTGGAGGAGTCTTAGATGAACAGACGCTTCGTTATTTTGTTCTGAGCATAACGTCCGGGGAGACAGAAGCGCTTTCCTCACTTGCTGATGCCTGTATTTTTGTTTCGGCAAAAGGCAGGGCGGTACATCCCAAAACACTTGGACAGAAGCGCTTTGTTGAATCAATACAAAAGAATACTATCGTATTTGGCATCGGGCCGGCAGGAACAGGAAAGACTTATCTGTCTGTGATGATGGCCTGTGCAGCATTGAAAAAGCACGATGTATCAAGGATCATACTGACAAGACCTGCTGTGGAAGCCGGAGAGAAACTGGGATTCTTGCCAGGGGATCTGCAGACGAAGATTGACCCTTATTTGCGTCCGCTGTATGATGCGCTGTTTGATGCAATGGGACCTGAAGTGTTCCAGAAAAATGTAGAACGCGGAATTATTGAAGTTGCTCCGTTAGCGTACATGCGCGGCCGAACATTGGATGATTCGTTTATTATACTTGACGAGGCTCAGAACACCACCAGAGAACAGATGAAAATGTTCCTAACCAGACTTGGAACGAGCTCACACATGGTCGTCAACGGGGATATCACACAGATCGACCTTCCCGACGGGAAAAAGAGCGGACTTGTAGAAGCCGTCAGAATTCTGGAGGGAATCAATGGAATCGACATTGTTCGGTTCTCTCACAAAGATATCGTCAGAAACAAACTTGTAATGGATATCGTCAGCGCATACGAAAAAACTGCTGCCACAGACAAGAGAAAGAGAGATAAACGACATGAATAATAACCTGACAAGGGTATACATCGATGACAGGCAGAAACAGATCCGGGTTCCGTCTGGAACCCGACTGTTGGTGCGCCGGGCTTGCAAAGCTGCGCTGAAATTTGAAAACTTTCAATATCCCGCGGAGATCAGCGTTTCTTTTGTCGATGATCAGGAGATCCATGAAATCAATCTGAAATACAGAAATGTGGACAGAGCTACTGATGTCCTGTCTTTTCCTTTGACAGAAAACGGAAACTATGAGGTTTCTCCTGAGTCGGGATGCGTTCCTCTTGGAGATATCGTTATCTCCCTTGAACATGCAAAAGCGCAGGCGGAAGAATTCGGGCATAGTTTTGAGAGAGAAGTAGCTTACCTTACTGTACACTCCATGCTGCATCTGCTTGGTTATGACCATGAAGCCGGCGGTATTGAACAAGTACATATGCGGGAAAAAGAAGAAGGGATCCTGAAACAGCTGGGGCTTCCCCGCGGAACGACCTACGTCTTGGACTGACGGATATGAAAACGGAAAAGAACATCTACTGCTCATTGGTGGGAAGACCAAATGTCGGAAAATCGACTCTTCTTAACAAACTGATCGATTTTGACTTGGCTATCATCTCACCAAAAGCTGAAACGACACGTACCCGTATCACGGGTATTCTTACCGATGATGACGGTATTCAATACGTTTTTCTTGATACGCCGGGATTTCACAAACCGCGGACAAAATTGGATGCCAAACTGATCAAATCTGTGCGCGAGACATATCTTGATGTGGACTGCGCACTTTTCATTACCACGCCATGTGTGGCATTTACCGAGGATGAGTCACGGTTGCTGAAAGAACTGTCTCAGCAGGAAATACCTGTTATTCTCGGAATGAATAAAACGGATCTTCTGACGTTGCCGGAAACTCCGGGAAAATATTTGGAGATTCTTGGAAAACTGTATCCGTTTACGGAATCAGTCGCTTTTAGCGCTGTTAACGGAGATGGAATCGAAGATTTGAAACAAGTGCTTGCAAAACACGCGGTGGAAGGAAGTCATTTTTTCCCGGATGACGCGCTTACCACGATTCCTGAGAAGTATGTTGTCGCGGAAATCATCCGTGAAAAATTACTGTACAATCTTCGGGATGAGCTTCCGCACGGGTGTGCTGTTGAGATCCTTCGATTCAGCGAAAGAGACTCCGGTGATCTGATCGATATCGACGCTACGATCTACTGCGAAAGAGACAGTCATAAGGGAATGATCATCGGCAAACAGGGGAAAATGCTGAAAAAGATTTCTTCGGAGGCCAGGGGAAAAATAGAAGATTTTCTGGACTGTCATGTAAATCTTCAGTGCTGGGTGAAAGTGCGTCCTGATTGGCGTGAAAAGGAATTCGACCTGAAAGAATTAGGATTTTGAGGTAACCATACAGTATATTGAATGTTGCGAAAGACGGGTTGATCATATGGAGCGCCAGAACCGGCGAGGCAGATAAGGTTTTGACGGTTCTGACAGAAGAGGGCTTGGTTACGGCATATGCACGCGGCTGTTTGCGTCCAAACGGTCGCTTGACTTCTGCCACGACCACGCTTTCTTTTTCAAACCTGGAACTTGCCTCCGGGAAAAACATGTACACGCTTGTCAACGCTGAAAGCATCAGGAAATTTTATTTCATTTACAGAGATGCGAAATGTTACGCTCTTGCAACTTACTTCTGTGAAGTGCTCCGTCTTCTTGTTCCTGCCGGAGAAGAAGCAGAACCATATCTTAGGATTATGCTGAATATGTTGCATCTTATCAATGAGCAGAAGAAACCGCTCTGGCAGATCAAGTCGGTTTTTGAACTTTCCATGATGACGCTTTCAGGATATATGCCGAACGCTTTTGATTGCTCGTCATGCGGTAGAGAATCGGATTTATTTGTCTATTTCGATTATCTGTCCGGTTCATGGTTCTGCAGGGAATGTGCGGAGAAAAAAGGCTTTTCCGCAGAAGTGCCGTTTTCTGTTATAAGGGCTGTTCAGTACGTGATCACTGCTGATCCCAAAAAAGCATTTGCGTTTGAACTGAAAGAACCTGCCAGCACGATATTCTCAAATTTGTGTGAGCGGTTTCTTCTTACACACATCGAACATGACCTTCCGACTTTGAATTATTACAAAGTTCTGGATTCAACTGATTGAGGTATTTGACATTATGTCGCTTCCAAATTATCTGGAACGTCTGGAATTCCCGAAAGTATTGACACGTATCGCTTATTATGCCGCAAGCGCTGAGGCGAAAGATATGATTATGGAACTTGAACCTGTTTCATATCTTGAAGATGCGGTTGTTCTTTTGGGAAAAACAGACAGCGTTCTTGATATTATTGCAAAACAGAATCCTCCGATGCTCTATTCGGAGGACGGAGTAGTGGCGATTCTCCATCGTGCCCAGAAGGGCGGACGCCTGTCAATGGCGGAATTGCTTGAGGTTAAGCGTCTTCTCACAAATGGAAGACAGCTCCGCAGATGGTATCATCCCAACGAAGAAAAAGCGCATTTTACCGACGATTTGTTTTTTAATCTGTTTGAGGATTTTTCCCTGGAATCTGATCTTGAAACATCGATTCTTTCTGAGACGGAAATGGCTGACAATGCAAGCGCTGCGCTCGCGTCCATCAGAAAAAGGATAATCAGGCAGGAAAATGCGATCCGGGACAAATTGGACAGTATCATCCATTCTCAGACCAATGCGAAGTATCTTCAGGAAACGATCGTTACCATGCGCGGAGGAAGATTTGTCGTTCCAGTAAAAGTGGAAAACAAATCTGCGATTCCCGGGCTTGTTCACGATATTTCATCGTCCGGAAACACATTGTTTATCGAACCGACAGCCGTTGTTGAAGCCAATAACACGATCATGCAGCTGAAAGCGGAGGAACAGCAGGAAATTGACCGCATTCTGACGGCCTTCACTTCAAGGGTTGCTTCAGATGCTGTCCGCATGGAGAACAGCCATCATAGCTTCGTCGAGATCGATTCCCTGTTATCCAAAGCAAGGTATGCGCTTGACAATAACTGCGTGATTCCTGAAATGAATGCGGAGGGGACGATCCATCTTCTCAATGCGAGACATCCTCTGATCGACAGGAAAAAGGTTGTTCCGGTTACGCTGATCCTTGGAAAAGAATATGACGCATTGATCATTACCGGACCGAACACAGGCGGAAAAACCGTCACGCTCAAGACGGTGGGATTACTCACAGCCATGGCTTCCTGTGGCATCCCTGTTCCAGCAGCACAGACGACAGGACTGTCTGTTTTTCACCATATACTGGTAGATATAGGGGATGAACAGAGTATTGAGCAGAATCTATCCACTTTTTCTTCGCATATTTCGAATATCATTAATATTCTGAATATTGCTGATGAAAGAAGCCTTGTGCTTCTGGACGAATTGGGGTCCGGCACCGATCCTGCCGAAGGCGCTGCTTTAGCAGAGGCGATCCTTGAAAGATTGCTGTCGATCCGATCCAAAACGATTGCCACATCGCACTTTGGGGAAGTGAAGATGTTTGCTCTGGAAACGGATCGGGTGGAAAATGCTTCCTGCGATTTTGACCTGGATACTCTTTCTCCGACTTATAGGCTGATTATGGGAATACCGGGACAGTCAAACGCTCTGCTGATCTGCCAGAGACTCGGGCTGGATAACGATCTCCTTTCCAAAGCATCAAGCAAGATGAATTCAAGTAACCGAAGGTTCGAGGAAGTTGTCGCACGTCTTGACAAAATGTCAAAAGATCTGGAAAAGGAACGTGATACGGTTGAAGAACTGAAGCGCGAAGCCACTGCTGAACTGGAACAGGCAAAAAAGGAATCCGCAAGGATCATCCGTGAGAGCACAGCAGAGAACGAAAAGGCTAAAATGAAGTCAAGGCAGCTTTCAGCAGACGTAGCTGCAGAGGCTTCCAAACTGATCGACGAACTGCGTAAGATGGATAAGTCTGATGCGGAAAACCGGAAGAAGAACATTTCCCGCGCAAAACAGATTCTGAATCAGGATAGTCTGAAGATCGTTGACAGTTCACCAGAAAAGAACATCCAGCAGGAAATGCTTCCCAAACCTGATACCGTAAGGAAAGGGGATACTGTATTCGTTATCACGCTTTCTTCGAATGCTCAGATTCTTTCTGCGGATGACCATTCTCGTACTGCCGAAGTCCAGAGCGGACCGATCCGTACAAAAGTATCCTATGATGATCTCCGCATCCCTCAAGCGAGCGACAGGAAACCTTCCTACCGATACAATGCTAAAAGCTCATCAAAGGCAGACAGTGACACTGACAAAAAAACCGAAGTGGATGTTCGCGGCAAAACGGTTGATGAGGCAATCATCGAGATCGAATCCGCTTTTGACAGAGCTCAGCTTGCAAGACTTCATTACGTAAGCATTATCCATGGGAAAGGGACAGGAGCACTGAGAAAAGGAATACAAAACTGGCTCAGGACCCGTTCATATGTAAAGAATTATCGGTTGGGCGAATACGGCGAGGGTGATGCCGGCGTCACCGTTGTAGAGTTGAAATAAAAAGGGGAGAAATATGAAACGCGTAAAGAACACGAACTGGATCTGGTTATTGCTTCCGATCTTTGTGATTTTATGGGCTGTTTTATCTGTTAAGTATCTTGCCTTGTCACCTGTGACTTGCTTTCTTTACGTGCTTTTTATTCTGTTCCTTGTTTTCCTGCCGGGATATTCCATCCTTACGTTCCTTGTTTCGGATATCGCAACAGCTGAAAAAACGGTTCTTTCGTTCGGCCTGGGGTTCGTACTGGAATTTGTACTTTATTTTATTTTTGCACCCATAAAACAGAATGAAATGATCCCATTGGTTTTGATTGGACTTTCTGCCGTATTGATTGTCGTTTTTTTAATTCGAGTCAGAAAAGGAACCGTCAAAATTGAAAATGCAGTTTTTGATTTTCCGTTGTTTTTGATTTGTATCGTATCCATTGCAATCACTTTTGTTATTCTTTCAATGGCAAATCTTGAACCGGATCTTGTCGGTGCCAGAAATTATTACCACGACACACTGAACGGTGTAGGACTGACTGTTTCCGCGTCAAGAAGTTTTCCGATGACTTCGCTTCAGATGTCAGGATGGCTGTTTCCGTATCATATCGGCTATTACATCTTCACATCTGTCATGATGGATACGCTTGGAATCACCGCCTTCGAAGCTGTAATGAAACTGTCTCTTTGCATTATCGCTCCGCTGTGTGTTCTGGCTTTTTCCGCAATCGGAGAACGCGTCGGACTGAATGCGCCGGCACGGTACATCGCCTGTACGATTTTTGCGTTCATTCCCAGCTTCGGATTTATGCATTATCTTTACATGGATACAATCGGATTTCCTTTCGGATTGTTGTTCTGTTTTCTGGCGTTGCTTTCTTTCTGCCACGCACAGCAGTTTAATGCGCGCGTAAACCGTTTTCATGTGCTTGCCACTGTTTTTCTCTCAGCGGGAATGATCTCAAAAGGTCCGGTTGCCGTAACATATCTGTTCGGGTTCTGTTTTGTCCTTCTGATTGAACTGATTAAAGAAAGAAATCTTTGGATTTTTCCTAAGGGGTTGCTTTACGCGGTGCCGTTCTTTCTCATCTATTTTCTGATCTATGGTCAGGGAGCAGGTGACAGTATGTCTGCGTCGTTCTTTTATTCTGCGACAAGAACGGAATTTGCATATTCGATTTATGAAAAACTACCGGAGTGGCTGTATCTTACACTATGTGTTCTTTATTACACAGTCACGATCTCAAAGATCACTACATTGTCGTTTTTTGTCGTCCTTCTGTTCGGTTCTTCCGTTTATAAAAAAGAAGAACATTCCTGTTTCATCACGTTTTGCCTTTCCACCGTCTTCTGCGGTATGGTGCTGATCAACGTCATGAAGCAGATGGGGAGCAGTGAGGTTTATTTCCTGTCCGGTGTATATCCGGTCTGCTTCCTGTTGGGGATCAGGTGCGTCAGTCATTTGCTAATGAAGGACTCAAGTCTGAAAAAAGGCTTAGGGGTCGTTTGCCTTTTATTGGCGCTGTTAGCACTGCCGCAGGACGTTAAAGATTCCTGGGAACTGTTCATCGGAGACGACTGTACTGAAAAGCCTTCTGCCAGCGCTCTCAAGGCTGCAAAGACCTACTCTATCAGGAATTACAAAGAAGGGAACACGGTGGACCTTTCTCTTGTCAGAGGTCCGATCATCACTCCGGAAGAGTACGAAGGATTCATCTGGCTGAAAAACAATACTCCTGAAGACGCTGTGTTTTCCGACTACAGATACTCCATGAACAATAAATATTTCTGCGGTTCTGTTTTTTCCGAGCGCAGCTGTTTCCTTGAAGGATGGGGCTATGTGACGATGGAGGACTCCAACGACAACACTAATGAAAAGATACGCAGAGACACCATCGTCCGTTTTTTCAATGATACGAAACAGGAAAGTTTCTCGCTTCTCCTGGCTCAGGAGGGTGTTGAGTACCTGATATTCGAGAAGGTTGTGACCGGCGACTGGGAACTTACGGACACATATGTTGACGAGGTTTTCCGCAATGACGCGATGATTATTTACCATATCCGTCCTGTTGAATTCAGATAAGAAAAATATCTTGCATACCGAATTAGCCCGTGATAGAATAATTTGGATTTCGCATGTGCGGAATTCTTTTTGGCGCGTGATCCTATGGATTGCCAAAAGCGAGTCTGCACAGAGGAATAAAACAAATATTTTAAAGGAGATTCATCATGGCAGTAGTCCCGATGAAGGCTTTGCTTGAAGCCGGTGTCCATTTCGGACATCAAACCAAGCGCTGGAACCCGAAAATGGCTCCGTACATTTACACCGACCGTAATGGCATCCACATCATCGACCTTCAGCAGACTGTCAAGTTCCTTGACAAGGCCTACAATGAGATGAGAGACGCCGCTACCGAAGGAGACATTCTTTTTGTCGGTACGAAAAAGCAGGCTCAGGAGTCAATTAAGAATGAAGCAGAGCGTTGCGGAATGCCCTATGTCAACAGCCGTTGGCTCGGCGGTACATTGACGAACTTCCGTACGATCCGCCGCAGAATCGCCCGTCTGAATCAGCTGATGCAGATGCGTGAGGATGGCACCTTTGATATGTTGACAAAGAAGGAAGTCAGCAAATACGAGGGTGAGATCGCAAAGTTTGAGAAGTTCCTCGGCGGTATCAAGGATATGGATAGACTTCCTGCAGCGGTATTTATCGTTGATACCAGAAAAGAGCATATCGCAGTCCGCGAAGCCAGAAGGCTCGGAATCCCGATTTTTGCTATCGTTGATACCAACTGCGATCCTGATGAGATCGATGTGATCATTCCTGGAAACGACGACGCTATCCGTGCAGTTAAGCTCATCACTTCCACGATGGCGGATGCGATCATCGAGGCCCGTCAGGGCGTTCAGCTCGAAGATACAGCAGAAACAGCGGAAGCCCCCGCAGATGCAGAGTAATTTAAAAACAGGAGAACAAGACATGGCATTTACAGCTAAAGACGTACAGGCCCTCCGTGAGAGAACAGGCTGCGGCATGATGGATTGCAAAAAAGCCCTGACGGAAGCAGATGGCGATTTCGAGCGCGCGGTTGAGATCCTCCGTGAGCGCGGACTTGCTGCACAGGCCAAAAAAGCCAGCAGAATTGCGGCAGAAGGTGTTGTCTACGCGATTTCCGACGAGAATGTCGGCGTCATTATCGAAGTCAACTCCGAGACTGACTTTGTTGCAAAGAACGATAAGTTCATGAACTTTGTCGATGCAGCAGCCAGAGCGGTCATGAAATACAACCCCGCAACCGTTGAAGAACTTATGGCTTGCGACGGTGGAGAAGGAACCATCGAAGAAATGCTGCGCGAGCGCATCCTCACTATCGGTGAGAACATCAAGATCCGCCGTTTTGAACGCCTCGAAGGTGTTACCGTTCCTTATATCCACATGGGTGGTGTCTATGCAACTCTCGTAAAGTTTGACGTTGATCCCGCATTTGCGAAGAACGAAGAGTTCTTGACCTTCGGCAAAGATATCGCCATGCAGGTCGCCGCGATCAGTCCCCAGTATCTGGATAAGGATTCCGTTCCCTCTGATGTCCTTGAGAAAGAGAAAGAAATCCGTATCGCTCAGCTCAAAGAGGATCCCAAGAACGCTAATAAGCCCCAGAACATTCTGGAAAAGATTATTCTCGGTGGTCTCGGCAAATATTACAAGGAAGTCTGCCTGCTTGAGCAGCCCTTCGTAAAGGATGACAAATCTTCCGTCAGCGATTATGTGAATTCCGTTTCCAAGAAACTTGGAACTCCCATCGCAGTCACGCAGTTTGTCCGCTATGAGAAGGGTGAAGGTCTTGAGAAGCGCAATGAGGACTTCGCTGCAGAAGTTGCCGCGCAGATCAAACACTAAACAAAACTGACACAGAAGAACGCACGGTTATCGTTGCGTTCTTTTTGTGTATCGGCTAAAATTGAACCTAGGATTTATGGGAGGGCAGTATGGAAAAATATAAAAGAATCTTGTTGAAACTGTCTGGAGAAGCCCTTGCCGGCGACAAAAGATTCGGTATAGATCTGGAAACGCTTAGTTCTATAGCGAATGCGATTAAGGCAACGGAAGACCTTGGAGTACAGGTCGCCATCGTTGTCGGCGGCGGCAACTTCTGGAGAGGAAGAGATGCGGGAGAGATGGAACGAACCCGTGCAGACCATATCGGTATGCTTGCAACAGTCATGAATGCTCTCGCTGTTGCTGAAAATCTGGAGAAACTAGGTTCTGAAGTCCGTGTAATGACGGCTTTTCCGATTCAGAATGTTGCAGAACCCTACATCAGAAACCGTGCGATCCGGCATCTTGAAAAAGGCCGAATCGTGATTCTGGCCTGTGGTACCGGAAATCCGTTCTTCTCAACCGATTCTGCGTCAGCGCTACGTGCCGCGGAGATCGGAGCGGAAGTCGTTTTCAAAGCGACGTTGGTCGACGGTGTTTATGATAAGGATCCGCACCGCTATCCCGATGCGAAACGGTATCACACCGTAACATTTTCAAAAGTACTGGCTGACAATCTTGCGGTCATTGACTCTACGGCTGCCAGTCTTTGCAGGGACAATAATATCCCCGTATATGTATTTGATTTGCAGTCTGATCCGATGAACCTTGTTCGTGCCGTTCAGGGTGAAGACATTGGCACTTTGATCCAGGAGGAAAAAAAGGAATGAACGATCTTGTAAAACCCTATCAGGAAAATATGCAGAAGACTATCGACCATCTTTCCGCGGAACTTGCGGCAGTGCGTGCCGGAAGAGCCAATCCCGCTGTGCTTGATAAGATCACGGTGGATTATTACGGTACTCCTACTAAGATCAACCAGATGGCGGCAATCTCCGTAGCCGAGGCGCGTATCCTTGTCATTTCACCTTGGGACCCTTCTACAATCAGCAAGATCTCCAAGGCGATCATGGCTTCGGACATCGGCATCAATCCTACAGATGACGGAAGAAACCTTCGGCTGGTCTTCCCGCAGTTGACTGAGGAACGCAGAAAAGACCTCGTAAAAGGTATCAAGAAAATGGGTGAGGATGCGAAAGTCGCCGTACGTAATATCCGCCGCGATGCCATTGAAACTTTCAAGAAGATGGAAAAAAAGAGCGAAATCACCGAAGATGACCTGAAAGATCTGACAGATGATATTCAGAAAGCTACTGATGAAAAAATCAAAGCGGTTGATGAGACGGTAAAGCTCAAAGAAGCGGAGATAATGGAAATCTGATGATGTCTGTGCCACAGCATATCGCGATTATTATGGACGGCAACGGAAGGTGGGCTAAAAAGAACGGACTGCCGAGGAAAGCCGGCCATAAAAAAGGAGCTGAAGTTTTTCGGACGATCTCAAGGTATTGCGAGTCGATCGGCGTCAAGGCACTGACCGTTTATGCTTTTTCCACTGAAAACTGGTCAAGATCGTCTGATGAAGTAAACGCGCTTATGGATCTGTTCCGTCAGTATTTGGTTGATGCTTTCAACCAGAAGGATGAAACAAGTCGTGTCCGTTTTATCGGCAGAAAGGACAGATTGTCTTCCGGCCTTCTTGAAATGATGGAAGAGATCGAACAGAAAAGCAGTGACTATCCCGGAATGATCCTTAATATCGCGGTCGATTATGGCGGCAGAGATGAAATTGTAACCGCTGCTAAAAGGATCGCGGAAAGATATTCCAGTGGAGAAGTCTTGCTGGATGACATCACGGAAGCATATTTTGACGGAATGATGTTTACTGCCGGATGCCCTCCCGTGGATTTTATCTTACGTCCTTCCGGCGAAGAACGTCTTTCCAACTTTCTTCTGTGGCAGGCAGCCTACAGTGAACTGATTTATATGGATGTGCTTTGGCCCGATTTCACTACAGCACATCTCGATCAGGCAATAGAGGTGTTTAACAGCAGAAACAGAAGATTCGGCGGACGATGAATAAAATGACCGGGCTGTCCACGGATAGCCCGGCTGCTTTTCGAAGGAGATTGATATGGCTACTGAACGTCTGTGCATTCTTGGTTCTACCGGCTCTATCGGGCGTCAGGCTCTGGAACTTGTGGAATCACTTGGAATCCGTGTGGACGCACTTTCTGCCAATACAAATACAACTCTTTTAGAGGCGCAGATTCGCAGATTCAAACCGGCATATGTCTGTATGACAGATCCGCTATGTGCTGAGGATCTTGCTGTCCGTGTAAAAGATCAGAGTACAAAAGTCTTAGCTGGAATTGACGGTATGTTGGAGATGATCCATCTTTGTGGGTCAGATACGGTGCTTACTTCCATTGTAGGAATTGCAGGGCTGCGTCCTACAGTCGAGGCAATCAAACTGAAAAAAACGATTGCGTTGGCGAATAAGGAAACTCTTGTTACAGGTGGAAAAATCGTCACCGGCCTTGTTCAGGAGTATGGAACACGATTGTTACCGGTGGATAGTGAGCATTCCGCGATTTTCCAGTGCCTTCAGGATCAGCATTCCGCACGGACACTGTCAAGGATCCTTTTGACAGCTTCCGGAGGACCTTTTTTCGGAAAGACCCGCAAAGAACTGTCATCTGTCAGCGTAGAGGACGCGCTCAAGCATCCCAATTGGTCGATGGGCAGCAAGATCACAATCGACAGTGCAACACTGATGAACAAAGCGCTCGAACTGATCGAAGCGATGTGGCTCTTCAATCTTCCTCCCGACAGAATCGATATTACTGTCCACCGGCAGAGCATTCTTCATTCCGGCGTCTATTTTTCGGACGGAGCGCTTCTCGCGCAGCTTGGAGTACCTGATATGAAACTGCCGATCCAGTATGCATTAACCTACCCTGACCGGGCAGATCCTGTTTCAGAACCTCTGACGATAGAAAAAATGCACCTTCTGACATTTGAAAGGCCGGATGTGGAAACATTCAATTGCCTTAAAGCAGGAATAATGGCGGCGGAACTCGGGGGACTTGCGCCGACCTATCTAAATGCCGCGAACGAAGCGGCAGTAGATCTTTTTCTGCACCGTAAGATCCGGTTTCTGGACATCGGTGAGATTGCGATGGAAGCTGTGTCAAGTGCAAAATCGAAGCAGGATTACTCGCTGGAGGATATCTTTGAAGCTGACCGCTTCGCTAGAAACCGTGTTTATCAGAAATACGATCAATAGGATGAAAACATGAATTTGATTATTACAACAATATCCGCACTGCTTGTCTTCGGACTTGTGATTTTTATTCACGAATTCGGCCATTTTGCATCTGCGAAGCGAAACGGCATCCTTGTCAATGAGTTTTCCATTGGTATGGGGCCTCTTCTCTGGTCGAAGCAGGGAAAAGAAACAAAATACTCGATAAGACTTCTGCCGATCGGCGGCTACTGCATGATGGAGGGGGAGGAAGAGGAGTCCGATCTTCCCGGGTCATATTCCGGCGCTTCTGTCGGAGCCAGATTGGCTGTAGTCAGTGCAGGGGCACGAAATAACATACTTCTTGGTCTCGCAGTCCTGTGTCTTCTTACGGTTTTTGGCGGAAACATCGCTTCTACGACCATAGCCGGATTTCAGGATAATGCCACGACCTACGCAACGGGATTGCGGGAAAATGACAGGATCCTCTCGGTGAACGGAAACCGCCTGTTTATTGCAAACGATATCTTTTATGAAATGCTCTGGGTCAAGGACGGCGTCTGTGATATGACGGTCATCCGAGACAACCAGAAGATTGAATTGGAAGATGTTACATTTTTGACGATACCGAATGATGATGGAACTAATTCTATTGTCTTGGATTTCTATGTTTATGCAGAGCATAAGAACCCGGTAACGGTAATCAAGCATTCCGTCCTCTGGACGATCTCATTGACCAGACAGGTTTTGCGCAGTTTTTACCAGTTGATAACAGGAACGGTTCCGCTGAACCAGCTTTCCGGTCCTGTCGGCATCGTATCCGCGATTGGAGAAGCTGCAAGAATAGGATGGGATTCCTTGCTGCTGTTGCTTGCCTATATCTCGATCAATCTGGGAATCATGAACGTGCTTCCTCTTCCTGCGTTGGACGGCGGGAAAATCCTTACTCTTTTGGTGGAAGCAATAACAGGGAAGAAGCTCTCAGAGAGAGCGGAGATGGTCATAAACGCGATCGGCCTGGTCTTTTTGGTCGGTCTTATGATCTTCGTAACATACAACGATATCTCGAGGCTGTTAAAATGACAAGAGTCGTCAAAATTGGTGATAAAGTGATTGGAGGGGGAAATCCTGTTCTGATCCAGTCAATGCTTTGTGTCCATCACAGTGATATCCCTGGAAACATAAAGCAGGCAAAAGAATTGGAAGAAGCAGGGTGTGAGATCATCCGTGTCTCGATTCCGACACCTGAATCTGTGAAGCTGATTACAGAATTGAAAAAGAGTGTTTCATGTCCAATAGTGGCAGATATTCACTTTGATCACCGTCTTGCTTTGGCTGCAGTTGAAGCCGGCGTAGACAAGATCCGCATCAATCCGGGCAATATCGGTTCTCTTGAAAAGGCGAGAGAGGTTGCTTTTGCTTGTAAACATGCCGGCATCCCGATACGCGTCGGAGTAAACAGCGGTTCTTGTGAAAAAGAGTTTTTGGACAAGTACCATGGGCCTACTGCTGAGGCACTTTACTTCAGTGCGATGAAACATGTCCATATTCTGGAAGACTGTGAGTTTTACAACACAGTGATCTCCATGAAATCCACGAACGTAAAAAACATGATACAGTCATACAGACTGGCTCATGAGAACTGCGATTATCCTCTTCATCTCGGAATCACGGAAGCCGGCACGGAAAAAACAGGCAGTCTGAAATCAGCAATCGGAATCGGTTCCTTGCTGATCGATTCGATTGGTGATACGATCAGAGTCTCTCTGAATGCCGATGTAGTGAAAGAAGTCGAGGCGGCGAAAAAGATCCTGACGCTGACAGATGTACGTGTCTTCGGTCCTACAGTGATTGCGTGCCCGACCTGCGGAAGAACGGAGATCGACCTTATGTCGATCGCGGAGCAGGTCGAGAATGCCGTACAGAACATGTCGCTTCCGATTAAGATCGCCGTGATGGGGTGCGTTGTCAACGGACCCGGTGAAGCGAGAGAAGCAGATATCGGCATTGCGGGAGGAAAAGGGGAGGCAGTTCTGTTTAAAAAAGGGAAAGTAATCCGTAAGATCAAAGGAAATATCGCTGAGGAATTGATCAAAGAGATCAATAATATGCAAGTATGAGCAATAAACCAATTAATACACTTTTCCCGGATCTGGTAAAAAGCTCTGCTGAAGTTGAGCGGCTTGAAGTCGTAGACGGCAGCAAGGTCGTTTTGACTGTTTTTTTACCGAAATTCGATGCAATGCTGATCTCTCGGTTGCCGGATTATCTTAGTAAGCAGTTTCCGAACCTTAGCATTACCGTTTCATATGATTTCGGAGATAACGCATTCAGTGCTGAGGCAGTGCCCTTTGTCCTAAATGATCTGAGGGAGAGGGGGCTTCCTATCAATGGATTCTTTACAGGCGCAAATATCGAACTGGAAGGTTCTACGCTGAAGATCGATCTCCCGTCGAAGACGATCAACGTGCTGGAATCCTTTGATTTCAAAGAAAAATTCGAGCAGGCTGTGAGGAAAATCTTCCGCTGCAGAATTGATCTTGTATTGTCTGAACCTGCAGAAAAAAGGACGATACCGGTTTCGGACCGTCCGGATGAAGCAACAGGTTTCAATGAAAAGAAGACAGTCAAAACGGCAGTAAAAAAAGAAAAACTCAGCGATGCAGATGTAAAGTCCAAGGCCTTGTCGCTGGAAAACAATGAATATATCCCGGTGTTAGGAAAGAAACCAGCGCTTTCTGCGATCTGTGCGATCAGGGAATCAGTACAGAAAGGCGGTAAATCTATTATCGCCGGAGATGTCTTTGAAACCGAGAAGAAGGAACTGAGAAATCAGTCTGTTGTACGTACGGTATCTTTCTCTGATTTTGATGATTCCATTACGATCAAAGCATATGACGAGGACGGCAGATATAAAGCGCTGGATCAGATCCAAAAGGGAGATACCATCGTTGTAGAAGGCGATATTCACTACGACGAACGAGATAGAAGCAATGTTATAACGCCGAAGAATATCATCAAAGTATTCAGGAAAAAAGTGACGGATACAGCGCCTGTTAAGCGTGTCGAACTGCATCAGCATACGAACATGTCACAGATGGACGCGATCCCGTCGGCGGAAGAGGTGATGCTCAGGGCAGCTTCCTGGGGACATCATGCCGTAGCGATCACAGACCATGGTTCCGTACAGGCATTCCCGGATGCGAGAGCTGCATTGAAAAAAGCCCGCGACATCGTTCCTGACTTCAAAGTCCTGTACGGATGCGAGCTTTACTATGTAGATGATTCTGCAAAGATCGTTTCCTCACCGATCGATTATCCGATTGACGGTGAAATAGTCTGTTTCGACCTGGAAACAACGGGTCTTGATTCGGAAAATGACAGGATCATCGAGATAGGAGCGTGCATCGTTCGGGACGGTGAGATCTGTGAGACCTTCAACTCCTTTGTAGACCCTGAAATGGAACTGCCTCAAAAGATCACTGAGATCACCGGCATCACCCAGGACATGCTTGTCGGTGCTCCTTCCGAACGGACGGCAGTAGCAGATTTCCTTTCGTTTTGTAAAGGGCTTCCTCTCATAGCCCATAACGCAGCGTTTGATATGAGTTTTCTGAAAGCTTCCTGTGGACGCTGCTCCTTGGCCGATGACGGGAATACTCTTGTTTCTCTAGATACATTGACTCTTTCACAGTCTCTTCTGAGTGATCTGCCGAAACACAAACTGGATTCGCTGACCAGATACTTCAAACTGCCTGCGTTCAAGCATCATCGTGCTAGCGACGATGCAATTGCGCTTGGCAGAATCTATCTGAAACTTGCAGACCTTCTTAAAGAAAAAGGTATCGATTCTTTCAGACATATCAACGAAAAGATGGGTGGACGGAACATCCGTCACGCAAAGATGTTCCATATGATCGCGCTCGTCAAAAACGCAGTCGGACTGAAGAATCTTTATCAACTCGTTTCTGACAGTAACATCAAATATTTCCATTCAAAACCTAGAGTGCCGCTTTCTGATCTTCTTATGCACCGAGAAGGGCTCATCCTCGGCTCAGCGTGTGAAGCGGGGGAGATCTACCGGGCGGTTCTGGAGCATATGCCTCAGGACGAACTTGAACAGATTGCTGAGAAATACGACTATTTTGAAATACAGCCACGAGGAAACAATGCGTTTCTGCTTCGAAACGGAACGTTGAAATCGGAAGAAGAGATCCTGGAAATAAACAGAAAGATCGTAGATCTTGCCGACAGACTCGGCAAACCGTGTGTTGCCACCTGCGACAGCCATTTTCTGGATGAGAAAGACGCGAAATTCCGCATGATCCTGCAGCACGGAATCGGGTTTGCGGATTCCGACGCTCAGGCGATGCTGACTTTCCGAACAACCGACCAGATGATCGAGGAATTCTCTTACCTTGGTAAAGAAAAAGCACTCGAAGTAGTAGTCACAAATCCGAACCGTATTGCTGAGATGGTGGATCCGTCTATTCAGCCCATTCCCGACGGTTCTTTCAACCCCAGTATCCCGGGTTCTGAAGAGCAGATCACAGAAAGAGCCCATAACCGCATGCGGGAGCTTTACGGTGACGATATAGACCCGGTTATTACCGCGCGTGCTAAGCGGGAATTGGACTCAATTTGCGGAAACGGATACGCCGTACTGTATCTTATTGCTCAGAAACTTGTGGATAAGTCGGAAAGTGACGGTTATCATGTAGGTTCCAGAGGTTCTGTCGGTTCGTCCTTCGTCGCATATCTTCTTGGTATATCCGAGGTCAATCCTCTGCCTGTTCACTACCGATGCCCGTCATGCAAACACTTTGAGTTTTCGGAAGACGCGAAAGACGGCTTTGACCTTCCCGAAAAAAGATGTCCGGTCTGCGGTTCTTTGATGGAAGGGGACGGACATGACATCCCATTCGAAACATTCCTGGGATTCCACGGCGAGAAGGTGCCTGATATCGATCTGAACTTCTCTTCCGAATATCAGTCAAGGATATTCAAATATACGGAAGAACTATTCGGAAGCGAGTATGTTTTCAAAGCAGGCACGATCATGGCGCTCCAGGAAAAGAACGCTTTGGGGTATGTCAGGAAATACGCGGAAGATACCGGAACAGTTTTTTCAAAAGCGGAAATGCGCCGTCTCGCGTTGGGATGCACTGGGGTCAAGAAATCGACGGGGCAGCATCCGGGCGGAATGGTCGTCATTCCCTCGGACAGGGATATCAACGATTTTACGCCTGTTCAGAGACCGGCTGATAAGACTGAGAGCGATTTCGTTACGACGCACTTCGATTTCAACTCTCTTCACGACACACTGTTGAAACTGGATGAACTCGGTCATGAAATACCGACCGTATATCATTATCTGGAATACTTCTCCGGAATGAAGATCAACGATGTTCCAAACAGCGATCCGGAGGTGATGAAATTATTTACATCACCGGAACCGCTCGGCGTGACTGCCGATCAGATCATGTGTGAGACCGGAACATTCGGTATACCGGAAATGGGTACAGTCGGTTCCAGACGCCTGCTGGTTGAGGCACAGCCGAAAAGCATCGCTGACCTGATTCAGATATCAGGACTTTCTCACGGAACCGGTGTATGGGCAGGGAATGCGCAGGATCTGATCCGCAACGGAATTTGTACGATTTCAGAAGTTATCGGAACACGAGACGGTATCATGCTGACGCTTATTTCCTACGGCCTGAGCAATGACAAGGCTTTCCGCATCATGGAATTTGTCAGGAAGAATAAAACGAATAAACCGCTTCCGGAAGATATGGTACAGGAAATGCGTACGCATAACGTCCCGGAATGGTACATCGATTCCTGCCGTAAGATCCAGTACATGTTCCCTAAAGCACACGCAGCTGCATATGTTACTTCTGCCATAAAGGCAGCGTGGTTCAAACTGCATCGACCTCTTGATTTTTATGCCGCCTATCTGACGGTGCGAGGCTGTGAAACAGATGTATGTTACATTCTTGGTTCGACAGACAGTATCAGAAAGCGGCTTAAGGAAGTTGAAAAGACGTTGAACGATTTCACTCTCCGGACAGCGAAACTTGAAGACGAACTGGTATCACTTCAGATTCTTCTTGAAATGAAGTCAAGGGGATTCGGTTTCCTTCCTGTTGATCTAAGACGTTCTCACTGGAAACGTTTTGAGATCGAAGACGGAAAACTCCGCATTCCGTTCTCCGCTTTGAAGGGTGTCGGGGAAAACGCTGCAAAAGCGCTTGTGAACGCAGTGGAAAAGGGGAGTTTTCTTACAGCGGAAGACCTTCTTTCCGAGCCGGGCATCACGCAGTCTCTCCTCGATTTGCTCGACAGCAACGGAGCACTAGGAGATATTCCCAAAACACGGCAGATTTCGTTCTTCTGAAAAAGTAGTCCCGCTCATTACCGGATTGGAAATGAGCGGGATTATTATTTCAAAAAAGATCGGGAAATGGCTCTTCGGCGACACTGACCTTTTTTCCGTTGAGAGAAGATAGTAAGGAGTCAGGATCTGTGTGGAATATCAATTCATAGGATACCAGGCATTGATTTTTTTTTCTCCACTTTGAATTGGCATCCTGCGCTCCGTATTTTGTGTCTCCTAGAATAGGATGACCGAGAAAGGCGAGATGCGCTCTGATCTGATGCGTTTTCCCTGTATGCAGGACTGCACGGACCAGCGATAGTCCGTTCCTGTTTTTCAGAGAATGGAACTCCGTAATGATACGAGACGAATTAGTGACAGGTCCGGATGTTACTGTGACCTGGTTTTTTTTCTCGTCTTTTGTAAGATAGGCTGTGTAAATTCCGTCAAAGGAACTTTCCCCGACACATACGGCATAATAGATTTTTACAATTTTTCTATCGGCAATGAGGGAGTTGACCGCTTCAAGAGCATTGTGATTCTTAGCAGCAATAAGAAGTCCTCTGGTATTGCGGTCAAGCCTGTTACACAGGGCGGGCGTAAAACGGTCGTCCGGGTGGTATTCATTTTTCTCATAAAGATAACGGAGAAAACGAGAGATCATCGTATCGGAATACACGCCCTTTACAGGGTGGGAAAAAACACCCTTCGGTTTATCAAGAACAGCGATATTATCGTCCTCATATACAACCTTGATCTCCCTGGAGGCCTGCATAAAATCCGGACGTTTCTCTTTTGCCGGTTCACCAAGCAGGCTGTCATCCAACCAGATCTCAAGCAGGTCGTTCTCCTGCAGCCTGTAAGATGCTTCAGTGCGTTTTCCGTTGATCTTGATATGCTTGGTTCTGATTGCACGGTACATCATGGACAGGGAGAGGCCCGGCGTCTGTTTTTCGAGGAAACGGGAAAGCCTTGTACCTTGATCCTTCGATCCTATCGTATACGATCTCATTCTGAACATCTCCGCTGAATTTTATATTATTGTAATCCAAAGAAACAAAGGAAAAAACACTATTAAACGACAGAAGGAGAGAAACTCTCATATCCTTGAGAAAAGCATGCTGGAATGGTATACTCACTATGTTGCGAAAAAGGAGGGAAAAGGACTTCGGTCTATTGATTCCGGCTTCGCATGTATATAAAAGGAACGGCTAGTTTCTGAACGCTGTTTTCAATCTGTGATAACCTCACTTCTGTTTTTTCAGAGATGATAGCAGAAGTAAGTT
>JAEEGL017225894.1_pt1 | contig 29195 bp, 21 predicted proteins | sample 9134231 | NCBI WGS metagenome assembly JAEEGL01 (sample SAMN16246548, study PRJNA631951) | gut metagenome | biome: gut microbiome; feature: rumen; material: fiber-attached | host: Bos | place: Iran: Karaj | collected 2018-10 | reverse complement strand
GTCAGGGAGGAGGATCTGGAGAGCATCCTGGCGGATCTTATGGATTACGCTTACGAGAAGGGGCTCATGAAGGAGAATTCCATCGGCTACCGGGATCTTTTTGACACGAAGATCATGAGCACTCTGATGCCCAGACCCAGCGAGGTCATCCGGACCTTCTGGGATCTCTATCGGAGCGTGTCTCCCGAGGCGGCTACGGATTACTACTACAAGCTGAGCCGGGATTCCGACTACATCCGCCGCTACCGGGTCAGCAAGGACCGCAAGTGGGTGGCTCCAACGGAGTACGGTGATCTGGACATCACCATCAATCTTTCCAAGCCGGAGAAGGATCCCAAGGCCATCGCAGCCGCAAAGCTGGCGAAGCAGGCAGGTTATCCGAAGTGTCTGTTGTGCCGGGAGAACGAGGGTTACGCAGGCCGTCTGAATCACCCCGCCCGTCAGAATCACCGGATCATCCCCGTGACCATCAACGACAGCGACTGGGGATTCCAGTATTCTCCGTATGTTTATTACAATGAGCATTGCATCGTGTTCAATTCTCAGCATGTTCCCATGAAGATCGAGCACGCAACGTTCTGCAAGCTCTTTGATTTCGTAAAGCAGTTCCCCCACTATTTCGTGGGTTCCAACGCAGACCTGCCCATCGTCGGCGGCTCGATCCTGAGCCACGATCATTTCCAGGGCGGTCACTATGAATTTGCCATGGCGAAGGCTCCGGTAGATGAGAAGCTGGAGTTCGCAGGTTTCCCGGATGTGGAAGCCGGCATTGTGAAATGGCCTATGTCTGTCATCCGTCTGAAGGGTGCAGACACGGATCGCATTATCGCGCTTGCAGACAGAATTCTGGATGCATGGCGTTCCTATACGGATGCAGACGCCTTCGTGTTCGCGGAGACCGATGGAGAGCCTCACAATACGATCACTCCCATCGCCCGCAAAAGAGGGGATTTATACGAGCTGGATCTGGTACTTCGTAACAACATTACCACCGAGGAGCATCCGCTCGGTGTGTACCATCCGCACGCAAAGCTGCACCACATCAAGAAGGAGAACATCGGTCTGATCGAGGTTATGGGTCTGGCAGTCCTGCCCGCCCGTCTGAAGGACGAGATGGCAGATCTCCGGGAGGCAATGCTTGCCGGCAAGGATCTTCGCGCCATCGAATCTCTCGAGAAGCACGCCGACTGGGTTGACGAGTTCTCCGCCAAGTACGCCACCATCGATGCCTCCAACATCGACGAGATCCTCCGCAAGGAGATCGGCCTTGTCTTCATGCAGGTCCTCGAAGACGCCGGCGTCTACAAGAACACTCCCGAAGGCCGCGCCGCCTTCCGCCGCTTCACCGACTCCCTGAACTAGGCACTTCTCCCAAGGGGGCCCGCCCAAGTCCGGCTCCTCGCCGGAGGAACGGTGTGCCCTGCGGGGATACATGACTGGTTCCGGCACCCGGCACCACATAAGTGCCTTCCTTATTTTGAGGGGCCGGCTTCTCGGCCGTGAGATACCTGCTCTGCGGATGGCTCCGCTACTAAGTTCAAAAGACATTACAAAAATCAAAATCGGTCTCGGATAACTCGCGACGCTCGCCCTATAATGGGGCGAGCTGCTCAGACAATATCCGAGACCGATTTCTGTAATGTCTTTTTCACTAAGTGCTACGCCACTTGAGCAGGCATTCCCACGGAACCGAGTCGCCGGATAGCCCGATCAACATGCCAGGAAGGCACTTCCTGTGGTGCCGGTGCCTGATTTGCCTCAATCTTCCAGCAGAGCCGGCAGTTCAGGTTGGCTGAGAAGCCAATCCAATCCTTAATTCTGCTTAACTGATAAATGCGTGGACCAGCTTTGACCGTCAAGCCCTTGCCGCGTCAGCGGTGCGAAGCAGGCTTTACGATCAAAGCTGATCCACGCATACTATTAAAAGCAGAATTGAGACTGTTACATCACCATCGATGGCGTAAATCACTACTTCGATGAAATTACCGGCGTCCTGCAGTGGTAATTCTCCTGCTATATTTGCTCGTGGGAATGAATATTTGATCTGCGAGGATGGGATTACTTAAGGTGCTGACGCCACAGGAAGTGCCATTCCCGACCCTGGCGCAGCACTTAGTGAGAACCATAATTGCATAAAATGACCTCGGAAGTGTTTGAGTAGCTCGCCCTGGCTACAGTTTGCGTATGCAAACTGTACACGAGTGCGCGCGTACTTTGCACGCACGTTCAGAGCCACTTGTGGCTCTGACGTAGGAGCGATCAACGAGTTGTCCGAGGTCATTTTTGTTCTTTGCAATATGGTTCGAACTTAGTAGCGGAGCCGTGGGTCCGGGAAGGCACTTCTGTGGCGTTGGCACCGTATCTGATGCGGAGCCCCGCGCAGGAAAATATGCAGAATTTGCATAATTTCCGCATATTTTTGCAATTGGTCAAATTGTTGGAATATAAGGGTGAAAACCTCTTGAATAACGACGATTTTAGTTCTAAAATCGAATGTGGAGAGGGATTTTGGACCCGTAAATGGGGTTAGGGTCCAGGATTAAAAACTAAATATTTGGGAGGTAGAGGTATGATCAGTTTCTTCTTATGCCTTGCGATCTTGATCGTAGGGTACTTCACGTACGGTAAGTTCGTGGAGAACACGTTCGGCCCCGATGATCGGGAAACGCCGGCCGTGAAGATCAACGATGGGGTAGACTATGTCGTATTGCCCCAGTGGAAGCTCTTTATGATCCAGCTTCTGAACATCGCAGGTCTGGGACCCATCTTCGGCGCATTGACCGGAGCAGAGTGGGGACCTGTCGTGTTCCTGTGGATCACCTTCGGTACCATCTTTGCCGGTGCCGTACACGACTATTTCTCCGGAATGCTTTCCGAGAGAAACAACGGCGACTCTATTTCCGAAGTCACCGGAATCTATCTTGGGAATGTCATGAAGAACATCATGCGTGTCTTCGCTGTCATTCTTCTCGTCATGGTAGGAACCGTGTTTGCGGTAGGACCTGCCGGACTCTTGAAAGTTCTCTTTACCAAAAACGGAGCAGGCGGAGTCCTCGTCAATCCCGTTTTCTGGCTGACCATCATCCTGGTTTACTACTTCATCGCAACCTTCATCTCCATCGACAAGATCATCGGACGGATCTATCCTGTTTTCGGTATCTGTCTGATCATCATGGCTGTCGGTGTGGGTATCGGTACCATAGTGGGCACCGTCAAGGGCCAGTATGTGATGCCTGAGATCTGGGCAAACTTTAAGAACATGCACCCCAATGGGACCCCCATCTGGTCCTTCATGTTCATCACCGTTGCCTGCGGTGCAATCTCCGGATTCCACTCCACTCAGAGCCCTATTATGGCTAGATGCCTCAAGAGTGAGAAGCAGGGCCACTCCGTATTCTATGGCGCAATGGTAGCTGAGGGCGTCATCGCTCTCGTTTGGGCAGCAGCAGGCTGCGCAATCTACGGCGGACAGGGCCTTGTGGATGTAGGCGGCGGCAACGCTACCAGCGTTTACGAGATCTGCTCTCAGACCATGGGCGGCATCGGTGTTGCACTGGCTATGCTGGGCGTCATTGCCTGCCCCATCACTTCCGGCGATACCGCTTTCCGTTCCGCACGTCTGACCCTGGCTGACTGGATCGGACTGGATCAGGCCAAGAAGGTGAACCGTCTCAAACTCTGCATCCCCGTTCTGGGCGTGGGAGCTATCCTGGGATACGGCAACACCCTGGGCTTCATCGATTACACCGTGATCTGGAGATACTTCAGCTGGACCAACCAGACTCTGGCTATGATCGTTCTCTGGTCCGCATCCATGTATCTCTTCCTGCAGAAGAAGAATTATTGGATCACTGTGGTTCCCGCAACCTTCATGAGCGCGGTGTCCATCACTTACTTCCTGATGGCTCCCGAGTGCCTCGGACTGATCCCGTTCTTTAAGCAGAACACGACTGTCGCTTACCCCGGCGGCATCATCGCAGCTGCACTGTTCCTGTGCCTGTTCCTTCTGGCAACCAAGAAAAAGAAGGAAGCTTAAGCCCTGAAAATACGGGGGGACGTGAATGCGCTCCCCCCTCTCTTTTGAGGTAACTATGATAATTGCACCAAAAGCACTTACGGAAAATAAACTGGATCGTGACACCTTAGAGCAGGATAAGCGGTCCTGCCTTCACGCCGGCCCCTGCGGGATCGGTCAGAAGGCCCTGTATCTGAACAGTTTCTACATTGACCGGATCTATTACGTTAAATACGAAGACATTTCCCGTGTATTCAAGCGCGTGGCCATGAGCAAGGGCGGCTTCACCGGAAAGGGAATTTTCGGTTCCATTCCTTACCTTGTGGTCCAGCTGAAGGATGGCAGAAAGAAGCAGTGTAACTTCAAGATCGAGGATGATGTGGATGCGATCCTGCACCGCATCGAGCGAGATCACCCGGAGATTCCCGTGCATAGCAAAGAGGCTGAAGAGCGTCTGCGCCAGGCGGAGGAAGAAGAGCGGAAGAAGTATCTGACAGAACTGTCACCTGAAGCGGAGAAGAGCATCGCGAAGCTGGAGAGAGCGAAGGATTTCCTGGACAAGCGGCCGGAGAAGGCAGATCGCCTGGCCTTCTGCGCGAAGCAGAAGCGGACGCTGGATTCCATCAATCCGACGTATCGTCTGGTAGCCATCCTGATCCTGCTGGCCGGCATCTTTGCCGCCGTTTGGGGAATCTACGCATGGTTGAACCATACGATGGACAACTCGGTCTACTTTGTGTTGTTCGGATTCGCAGCCATCTTCTTTGTCATGAGTTCCCGCGTGCTGCCCTCCGGTACCCGTAACCGGAAGTACGGTGAGGAGCAGTGGGAGAAGGCGCTGAATGCACAGACGGATTATATCAAGGGAATGCAGGGTTTCCCGCTTCCCGCATATTATGCACACCCCCTGACCCTGGAGCGCATGATGCGCGCCATCAAGATGGGCCGGGCCTTCACCGTGGATGAGTCGCTGGATGTGGTCAAGGCCGACCTGAAGGCACTGAATCCCAGCGTCACCGTAACCCAGAAAGAGTACGACGAAGTGGTGGTGGTAAAACCGCTATTTGCATTGATGGAGTACAGGTAGGGTTAGAAAACAGGAAAAGAAAACGACCTCGGATCGCTCCGGGGTCGTTTTTTGTAGCACAAGCCTGGCAAGCGGATGCATGCTTGCATGCAAATCCATTTGCCGGGCGTAAGAACATGGAGCACGAAGTGCGGAATGTTCGCATGCGAAATCGAGTAGGAGTCAGCCTACTCGATTACAGATAGTATTCTTTACAGGAATTTAAAAATACATTCAAGGATCGCTGAAAGGCAAAAAGGGATTGGCGATTTATGGGAAAGACTGTAAAATCGACCTCGGAGAACTTGCCGAATTGGTCAGGGCGGCAAAGGCAAATGAATGACAGAGATTTTAATGGAGAAAAGTATGAGAATTGAGCATAGTTATCGAGACAATGAGGCACTCAGAAATTCCTTCAATGAGCTGGCGGAGAAATCCTTCGGACTGAATTTTGAGGGATGGTATCAGAACGGATTCTGGAAGGAGAATTACAACCCCTATTCCGTGATCGTGGATGACAAGGTGGTATCGAACGTTTCGGTAAATACCTGCGATGTGAACTTTGACGGCCGGATCGTAAAGCTGATCCAGCTGGGCACGGTCATGACAGATCCGGAACACAGAGGAAAGGGGTATTCCAGAGCGTTGATGGAGCGGATCCTCAGTGATTACGAAGGCAAGGTGGATGGAATCTACCTCTACGGCAATGATTCTGTGGTGGACTTCTACCCGAAATTCAGCTTTATTGAGCGGAAGGAATATCAGTACAGCAAAGACGTTGAGAATAGCAGTGAGCGGACGGCAGTGCCTGTTCCCATGGCGGAGAAAGCGGATTGGGACAAGATGGTCCGGATCCTGAATGAAACGCCTCAGAATGCACGCATGTATATGGTGGGTAACTCCGGACTGTACATGTTCTACCTGTCTCAGTTCATGCAGGAGAACACCTTCTATATAGAGGGATGTGACACTTATGTCATCGCTGAAGAAGAGGACGATACCCTGTTCCTGCATGCTATCATCGGTAAGGGAAGTGTAGACGAAGTGACTGCCGCATTCGGAAAAGATGTGAAGCGTGTAGTCCTGAACTTTACACCGGCCAGCACCGACGGATTTGAGAAGAACGAAGTCTTCGAAGAAGATACTCACCACTTCGTCAGAGGAAAATTCTTCGAGGAAACAGTGGCAGATTCCTATATGTTCCAGGCCATCACCCACGCTTGATGGATGATCCGCATCCGGATCATGGATATATGAAAGCAAAAACGCCTTCACCGATGCGCAATGATTTTGCGTTACCGGTGAAGGCGTTATTTTGATTCATTTTTCAACCGAGGCTTACTTGAACTGCTTCGCAAACTCTGCGGCAGCCTTCAGATCCTCTTCGTTGGGTCTTCCCTTGTGGACACCCTTGAATTCACCCTTACAGTGGAATTCTCTCTCGTCCATGGGAATTCCAACCTTGTCCGCCTCTGCCTTCACCTTCTTGTAAGTGGAATTCAGCATGGCAGCGGATCCAAAGTTCACGATCTTACCAACCTTGCTCTTATCCAGAGATGCCACAAACTCCCTCACCTCGGGATCGATGCTGAACGCATAGTAGGAATTCCCCAGGAACAGTACATCGACTGCCTCGGTAACACCCTCACTGATCGGCAGCGCTTCCACGCCCAACTCCTTTGCAACACTATCTGCAAGCTTCTTGGTATTTCCGGTTTTCGTGTAATATCTGACTGCGTATGTCATAGTAAATCCTCCTGAACACGACAAGACAATTAGCAACATCTAACCTAATTATATTTTATCAAACATATATTGTCAATATACTATCGTGTTTCTGTAGTATAAAGAGTGAGATATCGCCATGAGACATCAAAATACATGAATTCCTGTAATTTTGATGCTTTATTTTGCTGTGAATAAACATAGAAACAACAAAATCCTCAAATATCTTGTGTTTTGATGCTGACAATCGTCTTTTGTGTGGATTTGAGGCATCAAAAACTAAAAAATAGCTGCTTTGTGATGCTTTTGGTATGGAAGAACGTCCACCGATAGGGCCGCTGTAAAAAGGCGGAGCCGTGTGTGGGAAGGCACCTCAAGTGCCGTGGGCGCCCGGGACCGGCTTGGAGCCGTGTGTCCGGAAGGTACTTCACCGATGAGGCCCCCGTAAAATGATGGAGCGCCGAACGGGGGAAGTCAGGCGCTGGCTTCCGCCAGGTACTCCAGGATGGAGTTCTTCGTCAGGGAGCGGAGCTGCTCGGCGGAATGCACCAACTCCTGGATCCGCTCCGGATGCCCGGTGGACTTGTAATGCGTAGCCAGCTTCCGGTAAGCGGCGGAAACATCTGCGCCGATGGAAATCTCGTACTCCATGATGATCACGGAGGCCTCTGTTTCACCCTTCTCCCAGAGGAAATTCGCCCACTTCTGCAGAGTCTGCACCAGAAGTGTGTAATTCTCGTCGAAGCGGGACAGCTCCGTGATGGACGGAGCACCGTAGCGCAGCTTCAACTCCGTGTTCGTGTAACCCGTCAGATTCACAATCTGCGTCTCCGAAAGATCCTGCAGGATCCCGACACAATCCTTCACCGTGTCAGCATCTGCCAGCACATCCACCGGAAGCTTTTCCAGAGGAACCTTCACATACTCAAGATCGTCCAGGGGTTTCCGCCGGGTGGAGTTTGCTTCCGCTTCTCTGGCCCAGAATGCTTTTTCTTCCTCTTCCTCCCTCCGGGTGGTACGCCGGATATTGTGATGAAGGATCAGGATGAACAGGATAAAACTTGCCAAAATAGGGTACTTCATATTATAATATCCTTTTGATAATTGGAGGAAATACTATGCTGAACATGAACAATAAAAAGACTCGTCAGCGTGTTTCTGCTGCAATCGTGCTGGTCCTGGTACTTGCAATGCTGGTACCTATTTTAGCATACCTGGTGGTTTGAAACAAACGTTAGACAAGAGGCACCCAATGGGTAAAATGAACGTATTAAAGAAAATATATGGAGCTGCCATCCTGGCGTCCGCTCTCTGGATCGGATGTGCGCAGAATGCACAGGCACAGACCGAGAAGACCATCGCCAAGGGCGTGTATGTTGAGAGCGTGGACCTCTCCGGTATGACCGCACAGCAGGCCACCGATGCGGTGGAAGCTTATGTGGAACTGCTGATGGACCGGTCCGTTACCCTCGTTACAGTCGGAGGGCACGAAGAAGTTGTGACCCCTCGGGATCTGGGCATGATCTGGACCAATACCGAAATCGTACAGGAAGCCCTGGGACTCGTCAGTGGCAAGAACCTCATCGAGCGGTATAAAGCAATTAAGGATCTGGAGCGGGAGCCCAAGGTCTATGACCTGGAACTGGGATTTGATTATCAGGCAGTCAGCGATATCCTTACAACCCGCTGCACACAGTATGATGTGGAGGCTGAGGATTACAGCCTCTCCCGTGAAAACGGTGAATTCCTCATTCATGTCGGAGCCACCGGTTATGCGCTGGATGTGGAAGATTCCATCGACGATGTGGTGGATTACCTGGTACAGGATTGGGATCATCAGAATTGCCGGATCGAACTGGACATCACCCAGACCGTACCCCGTGGAGGGAACGGCGAATTGGAAGCGGTGACCGATGTCCTCGGTACCTTTACCACTTCCTATAAGTCCTCCGGATCTTCCCGGAGCACCAATGTGGCCAACGGCTGCAAACTCATCAACGGACAGACACTGTATCCAGGGGAGGAACTGAACACCCTGGATCTCATCACTCCCTTTACCGAGGCGAACGGCTATCTGCTGGCCGGTTCCTATCTGAACGGCCAGGTGGTGGAGAGCTTCGGCGGCGGAATCTGCCAGGTTTCCACAACCCTGTACAACGCGGTTCTGCTGGCAGAACTGGAAGTGACGGAGCGCTATAACCACTCCATGATCGTCACCTATGTGGATCCTTCCGCAGACGCCGCCATCGCGGAGAGCTCCGGAAAGAATTTCTGCTTTGTAAACAACACGGACTATCCCATCTATGTGGAGGGATATACCACCAGTGATAAGCACATTACCTTTACCATCTACGGTAAGGAGACCAGGGACACTGCAAACCGCAGCGTCCGGTACGAGAGCGAAGTGCTGGAGACCACCTATCCCGAGAGCGATGTGATCAACGCCGACGGAGGACAGCCCTTCGGCTACATTGTCACTTCCGGAATGCATGTGGGCTATAAGGCAAAGCTCTGGAAGATCGTGACGGAGAACGGCAAGGAGACCAGGACGGAAGTCAACAAGTCCACCTACAAGATGTCTCCCAGAACAGCTACCGTTGGCGTGGCAACGGATAATGCGGACGCTTACAATGCCATCATGGCGGCCATCGGCAGCGGAAGCATTGATAATGTAAAAGCGGTGATCGCGGCGTACACAGCGCCCGCAGAGCCGGCAGCAGAGTGAGAAGACGATATGGAACAGGGAAAGATCCCCGTGAATGTGTTGAAGCATTCCGTTTTGTCACAATTGCATAGCAAAAGAGATGAAGTGATCGGCGGCGCAGGAATAGGGAAAGACTGCGCCGCCCTTTCCATGCCTGCGGGTATTCTCATGACCTGCCAGAGGGAGGGGGAAGTATCTCCTGCGGGGGAAGGATTCCTCCCGGGGACTGTGACCATGGCTCATGCCATCACGGTCTGCGCCAACAATCTGGCAGCCGGGGGCGCTCAGCCGCTGGCTTTTGAAGTGACACTGTTATTACCCGAAGGAACGGAGCATGAAACTGTGAAGCGCCTGATGCAGGATGCTGATGCTGCAGCAGGTTCCATGAAGGCCCAGATCATGGGCGGCCAGACCAGGGTCACGGGAGCTGTCAGCCGGGTGCTGGCGGTGGTGACGGGATACGGGGCCGCAGACGCCATTCTGCCCGGCGGAAGGCCGGGCCTGGATGTGGTGGTAAGCAAATGGATCGGCCTGGAAGGAACGGCCGTCCTTGCACGGGAATACCGGGAAGAGATCGATGCAAAGTATCCGGCGAGACTCAGCCAGGAAGCTATGGCATACGATGAATATCTCAGCGTACTTCCGGAGGCTGCAGCCGCCATAAAGTCCGGCGTCTGTCTCATGCATGACGCTTCGGAGGGAGGCATCTTTGCCGCCCTGTGGGAGCTGGCGGAAGGATCGGGTGTCGGACTGGATATCGATATGAAAAAACTGCCCATCCGTCAGGAGACGGTGGAGATCGCGGAAGTGACGGGCCATAATCCCTATGAACTCATCTGCGGCGGAAGCCTCATCATGCTCGCCGAAGACGGGGAACAACTGGTGAAAGCGTTGGAGGAGCAGGGAATCCGTGGTACAATCGTAGGAAAGACCACGGAAGGCAAGGCGAAGATCCTTCGCAATGACGACGAGGTCCGTTATCTGGATCGGCCGAAGACGGAAAGCGTACTTTATCATGCCGGGAAGTAAATGAGATTTGCCCCGACATTATAAGACAAAGGAGAGATTCCACATGAGAGAAGAATTGTTGAAGATCATTGAGAGAAACAGTCGCATCGACCTGAAGGAGCTGGCTGTGATCCTGGGCGTACAGGAGATTGATATCGTAAACGAGCTCCAGGTCCTGGAAGAGGAAGGCATCATCTGTGGTTATCACACCATGATCAACTGGGAGCAGACCAGTGTGGAGCGTGTCACCGCCCTCATCGAGGTCCGCGTGACTCCCCAGAGAGGCCAGGGATTTGACAACATCGCAGAGCGTATCTACAAATACCCCGAAGTCCAGAGCGTGTATCTGATCTCCGGAGGATATGACCTGCTGGTGACCCTGGAGGGCAAGACCCTGCGCGAGGTGTCCAGCTTTGTTTCCGATAAGCTGTCCACCCTGGACACCGTGCTCAGCACTGCGACCCACTTCATTCTCAAGAAGTATAAAGACCACGGTACCATCTACGGACTGAAAAAAGAAGATACGAGGGAGATTGTGACACCATGAAGAAAATGATCGCTGACCGGGTTGCCGAACTGAAGCCCTCCGGGATCCGCAAGTTCTTTGATGTGGTAAGTGAGATGCCGGATGCGATCTCTTTAGGTGTCGGTGAACCCGATTTTGATACCCCCTGGCATGTTCGGGACGAGGGTATTTATGCTCTGGAAAAGGGCAAGACATTCTACACATCCAACGCAGGTCTGAAGGAGCTGCGTGTGGAGATCTGCAAGTACATCGAGAGAAGCCAGGGTGTGACCTATGATCCCCTGAAGGAGACTCTCGTTACGGTTGGCGGTTCCGAGGCCATCGATATGGGCCTGCGCGCCATCTGCAACCCCGGGGACGAAGTGCTGATCCCTCAGCCCAGCTACGTGTCCTATGAGCCCTGCACCATTATGGCAGGTGCGGTTCCGGTCATCATCGACCTGAAGGCGGAGAATGAATTCCGTCTCACCGCCCGGGAGCTGGAGGATGCCATCACCGAGCGGACGAAGGTGCTGATCCTGCCCTTCCCCAACAACCCCACCGGTGCCATCATGGAGAAGAAGGACCTGGAGGCCATCGCTGAGGTTATCAAGAAGCATGACATCTTGGTGATGTCCGATGAGATCTATGCGGAGCTGACCTACAAGGAGAAGCATGTCTCCATCGTTACCATTCCCGGTATGAAGGAGCGGACGATCCTGATCAACGGTTTCTCCAAGGCCTATGCCATGACCGGATGGAGACTGGGATATGCCTGCGGACCGCAGGAGATCATCAGCCAGATGACCAAGCTGCACCAGTATTGCATCATGTGTGCACCCACCACCAGCCAGTATGCGGCTGTGGAAGCCCTGAAGAACGGGGACGAGGATGTGGCAGAGATGCGCACGGCCTACAACCAACGCAGACGGTTCCTGATCCACAGGTTCCGTGAGATGGGAATTGACTGTTTCGAGCCTTACGGTGCCTTTTATATCTTCCCCTGCATCAAGGAATTCGGCATGACCAGCGATGAGTTTGCCACCCGGTTCCTGGAGGAGGAGAAAGTGGCCGCAGTTCCGGGCACGGCCTTCGGAAACAGCGGCGAAGGATTCCTGCGGATCTCCTATGCTTATTCCATGGAGCGCCTCAAGGAAGCCATGAAGCGTTTTGAACATTTTGTGACAAAGCTACGTCAGGAGCAGCAGAATTAATCAGCGATGCATATTTTATTACACCAGCCGGAAATCGCGGCAAATACCGGAAACATCGGAAGAACCTGTGTGGCGACGGGGACTTCTCTTCATCTGATCGAGCCTCTGGGCTTTCGCATCAATGAGAAGGAACTGAAGCGGGCCGGAATGGACTATTGGGAGAGGTTGGATGTGACCCGGTACGTGAACTGGCAGGGTTTCCGGGATCAGCATCCCGGTGCGGTGATCTGGATGGCCACCACGAAAGCCTCCAGATCCTACACGGAAGTGAACTTCGGGCCGGATGACTTTATCATGTTCGGCAAGGAGAGTGCGGGCATTCCGGAGGAGATCCTGGTGGAAGACGAGGAGCATTGCATCCGAATTCCCATGGGACCGGACATCCGGTCCCTGAATTTGTCTAATGCGGTGGCTATCGTACTCTTTGAGGCGCTGCGGCAGCAGGGCTTTGCGGGACTGGAGGAAAAGGGTGCGCTTCACAGACTCCAGTGGAAGAAGGAGCCGGAGATGACAGAACAAAAGAATGACATGAGTGTCAAAAACAATGGTGCGAAGATCGCACCTTCTGCTGTGGTCCTCGGGGATGTGACCCTCGGAAAGGACAGCAGCATCTGGCATAATTCCACGGTGCGGGGAGACAACGGCCCCATTGTCATCGGAGAGGGAAGCAACATTCAGGATAACTGTGTGGTGCATACCGGACGGAAATACCCTGTGAGCATCGGAAATCATGTGACGGTGGGACATGGCGCCATCGTCCACGGCTGCAACATCGAAGATGATGTGATCGTGGGAATGGGAGCCATCCTTATGAACGGGTGCCATATCGGCAAGGGAAGTATCATTGCCGCCGGCGCCCTGGTGACGGAGAAGAAGGAGATCCCGCCCGGAAGCGTGGTGATGGGTTCTCCCGCGAAAGTCGTCCGTGAGACGAATGAAAAGGATCAGCAGGCCATCGAGGCCAATGCGGTTCATTATATCGAAGCGGCCGGAGCAGAGCTCTGACCCGGGAAAGGTTTTTGAAATGGGAAAGTTTGACAACAGTGAAGTGATTCAGCGGTTCCTCCGCTATGTTGCGGTGGACACCGAATCTTCGGAGACCAGCGGACAGCACCCCAGCACCGAGAAACAGAAGGATCTGGGACGGATCCTGTATCGGGAGCTGCAGGAAATGGGTGCCTCCGATGTGGTATTTGATGAAGAGCACAACTATGTATATGCGAAGATCCCTGCAACGGACGGCGGAAAGAATCCGCAGGTTCTGGGCTTCATCGCCCACATGGATACTTCTCCGGAGACTTCCGGCGCCAATGTGAAGGCACGGATCGTGGAGGATTATGACGGAGGAGATATTCTCCTCAGCAAAGAGAACGGACTGGTGCTGAGTCCCAAGGCATACCCCGAGATGCTGGACTATGTGGGACAGAGCCTTATCGTCACCGATGGCAATACTTTACTGGGATCCGATGATAAATCCGGCGTGGCAGAGATCATGACCATGGCAAATTATCTTCTGACACATCCGTCAGTCGAGCATGGAACCATCGCTGTTGCATTTACTCCTGACGAGGAGATCGGTGAGGGCGTTGATTTCTTCGATAAGAAGCAGTTCGGCGCCAATGTGGCATACACTGTGGACGGCGGTGCTCTGGGAGAGCTGGAGTATGAGAATTTTAACGCAGCATCCCTGAAAGTGCTGGTACATGGTGTCACGGTCCATCCCGGCGAAGCCAAGAATAAGATGAAGCACGCCGGCCGTATTGCCATGGAATTCGAGTCCATGCTTCCCGCGTGGGAGAAGCCGGAATATACCGAGAAATACGAAGGATTCTTCTATCTGACAGAGATGTCAGGCGATACGGAGAGTGCGACCCTGCACTACATCATCCGGGATCATGATCGTCAGAAGTTTGAGAGCAAGAAACGTCTGGCCCAGGAGATCGCAATCTTCCTGAACGCGAAGTACGGAATGGGTACGGTAGAGATCGAGATCCGGGATTCCTACTTCAACATGAAGGAGAAGATCGAACCCGAGTATCTGTATCTGGTGGAGAATGCCAAAGCAGCCATGGAGAAGCTGGGGATCGTGCCCAAGGTGCAGCCCATCCGGGGCGGCACGGACGGTGCGAGACTTTCCTATGACGGACTTCCGACTCCAAACCTGTGCGCCGGCGGTCACAATTTCCACGGCCGCTTCGAGTACTGCTGTGCGGAATCCATGGAGAAGATCGTAGAGCTCCTGGTGGAACTGGCAACGAGCTAAATACCGATACAAAAGAACCCCGAGCCATACGGTTCGGGGTTCTTGCTATGTCGCGGGATCTTTTGCTTTCTTGCTTTGGCAGGGATTGCTCAGATGCTCTCCAGTGCCTGCTTCAGGTCTGCAATGAGATCTGCCTTGTCTTCCAGACCGCAGGAAATGCGGATCAGTCCGGCAGGGATTCCGGCTGCCTCCAGCTGCTCGTCCGTCATCTGACGGTGAGTGGAGGTGGCGGGATTCAGACAGCAGGTTCTTGCATCGGCCACATGGGTCTCGATGGCAGCCAGCTTCAGATTCTTCATGAAGGCCTCGGCAGCAGGTCTTCCGCCCTCCAGCTCGAAGGACACAACGCCGCATCCGCCATTGGGCAGATACTTCTGAGCGATCTCGTAATACTTGTCACCCTTCAGGGTAGGATAGCTGACCTTCTTGACCTTGGACTGGGAAGCAAGGAATTCCGCAACGGCCTGTCCGTTCTCCACGTGACGGGGCATACGGACGTGCAGGGACTCAAGACCCAGGTTCAGCAGATATGCGCTCTGAGGGGACTGAGTGGTGCCCAGATCTCTCATGAGCTGCGCGGTAGCCTTGGTGATGAAGGCGCCGGCCTGGCCGAACTTCTCGGCGTAGGTGATGCCGTGGTAGGAATCATCGGGGGTGCAGAGTCCGGGGAACTTGTCAGCGTGAGCCATCCAGTCAAACTTTCCGGAATCTACGATGGCGCCGCCCACTGCGGAGCCGTGACCATCCATGTACTTGGTGGTGGAGTGGGTGACAATGTCAGCGCCCCACTCGATGGGACGGCAGTTTACGGGGGTGGGGAAGGTATTGTCCACAATAAGGGGAACGCCGTGGGCATGAGCGACCTTGGCGAACTTCTCGATATCCAGCACGGTCAGCGCGGGGTTTGCGATGGTCTCGCCGAAGACGGCGCGGGTATTCTCGCGGAATGCAGCATTCAGCTCGTCCTCAGTAGCGTCGGGGGAGACGAAGGTGGACTCGATGCCCATCTTTGCCAGGGTGACGGCGATGAGGTTGAAGGTTCCGCCGTAGATAGAGGAGGAAGCGACGATGTGGCTTCCGTTCTCACAGATATTGAACAGGGCGAAGAAATTGGCTGCCTGTCCGGAGGAGGTCAGCATGGCTGCGGTACCGCCTTCCAGAGCGGCGATCTTTGCTGCAACATAGTCGCAGGTGGGATTCTGCAGTCTGGAGTAGAAATATCCGGAAGCCTCCAGGTCAAAAAGCTTTCCCATATCCTCGCTGGTGTCATATTTGAAAGTGGTCGACTGAATGATGGGGATCTGGCGGGGTTCGCCGTTTCCGGGGGTGTAGCCGGCCTGTACGCATTTGGTATTCAACTGATAATCCATAAGCCCTCCTTGCATCTGCGTTAGGTTGTTTATTTACTAGTATGCAAGTATACGCCTTTTTACGCTCTGTGAAAAGGGAAAGGGTGAAAAACAGGGAAGAAAATGGTATGATATTGCCAGCGTTTAAAGGATCGTAAAGCAACGGAGCGGTCCGAAACATCTATTTGGGAGACAATATGGCAAATCTTGGAATTCCGCAGAATACTATTGAGATTCTGCAAAAATACGGCTTTCGCTTTCAGAAAAAATACGGACAGAACTTCCTGATCGACACCAGAGTGCTGGAGCGGATCGTGGAGGCGGCCGGCATCACCAAAGAGGATATGGTGCTGGAGATCGGTCCCGGCATCGGTACCATGACCCAGTATCTGGCAGAGAGTGCCCGGGAAGTGGTGGCGGTTGAGATCGACAACAACCTGATCCCTATTCTTGGCGAAACCCTTGCGGGGTATGGCAATGTGACGGTGCTCAACGAGGACATTCTGAAGGTGGACATCGCGAAGCTGGTGGAGGAGCGCAACGGCGGCAAGCCCATCAAGGTGGTGGCGAATCTGCCTTACTACATCACGACTCCCATTGTCATGGGCCTGCTGGAGAGCAAGGTGCCCCTGGAGTCCATCACCATCATGGTCCAGAAGGAAGTGGCGGAGCGGATGCAGGAGGGGCCCGGCAGCAAGGATTACGGTGCCCTTTCTCTTGCGGTGCAGTATTATTCCCGTCCGGAGATCGTGGCCAACGTACCTGCCAACTGCTTTATGCCGAGACCTAACGTGGGTAGTGCGGTGATCCGGCTGACCCGCTATGCGGAGCCGGAGGTGAAGGTGGAGGATGAGGGCTACATGTTCCGCCTGATCCGGGCATCCTTTAACCAGAGGAGAAAGACCCTGGCAAACAGTCTTTCCAACGATCCTTCCCTGCATCTGAAGCGGGAACAGGTGACGGAAGTGCTGGCGGAAATGGGGCTTTCCGAGACCGTTCGGGGCGAAGCTCTGACTTTGGAGCAGTTCGCCCGCCTGAGCGACCTTCTGAGCGCTGCAAAATAGCGAAAACAATAGACAGTAAATTTATCCGAAATATGGACGATAACCACAAATTATGGTACAATCAGACCGATTGTGATAATAGATATTGTGGTCTGAGAGGACATAAACTTTGGATAAATACGAATACAAAATCAGAGCAGAGGAAATTCGCAATCTGATCGCCCGGGAAGAGTACCTGGAGGCGGCTAAGATCGCGGACACCATTGACTGGACCTGCGTCAAGAAAGTGGGCACTCTCTGCACCATCAGCGACCTGTACAAGAAGGTCCGCCGGTATGATGACGCCATCGAACTGCTGAAGCTGGCGGATTCCCGGAACCCGGAGGGAAAGGATATCACATATTCCCTTTGCGAACTGTACATCAAAACCGGTGATGTGGTTCACGCAGTAGAGTCTTACAAGGCGTTTGTACGGATCGGAGCCCGTGACCCCAGACGTTACGTGCTGCAGTATAAGCTGATCGTGGCTCAGGATGTGAGCCTGGAGGAGCGGATCGAAGTCCTGGAGGAGCTGAAGAAGCGGGACTATCGTGAGAAATGGGCCTATGAGCTGGCCTATCTGTATCATCGCATCGGTCTGGGTACCAAGTGTGTGGAAGAGTGTGACGAGCTGATCCTGTGGTTCGGCGAGGGCAGATATGTTACCAAGGCCATGGAGCTGAAGATGCTTCATCAGCCCCTGACTCCCGCACAGCAGCAGAAGTACGACAATCGCTTCCGGACGAATGTGGAGGAAGACGAGGAGCCTGAAGAGGCAGAACTTCCAGAGGAGAAGGAGACCCTTCCCGAGGTGACCAAGGCGGACGAAGCAGCCGCTCTTGCACTGGGAGAGACCAGAGAATTTCACGCCGTGACGGAGGAGGACCTGATGAATCTTCAGGTTCAGACCAATGTCGGCGAGTACAATACCATTGACCTGCAGAGAGCCCTTGCGGAAGGCGTGCAGGAAGTGCTGGAAAGCGGGGATGAAGCAGCGAAGGATGCTGTAACCCGCTCCATTCTTGCGCCCATGTATGACACCCGCGTGATGGACGGCGCTGCAGAAGGACAGGAAGCTGCGCCCGGTCCGGAAGATCCTCAGGTGGAGGTGTTCTTCGGGGAGACCGGAGAACTTCCGGCAGAAGAAGAGCCTGCGAAGAAGGAAGAATCCGGGGAGAAGGAAGAGACTGCCGAGACGGCAGAGAAGACTTCCGAAGACGAGAAGAAGCCCGCTGAGGAAGAGAAGCTTGCTCAGGAGCGGAAGGCCCGGGAAGAGGAAGAGGCTGCAAGAGCCTCTCAGGAAGCTCTGCAGAATACCCAGAAGGTGGGCGATGTCCGGGAGATCACCGGACGCATCATCTACCCTGCGGATATGTGGGTGGATCCCGTGCCGGCACCGGATGATGCCAAGGGCATGACCACCGTATTTCCTTCCAAGGTTCAGGAGGAGGCCCTGACGGCAAAGCCCCCTGAAACCATCGCTGATTCCCTGACTCAGGAAGCCGACGGCCAGATCAGTCTGGTAATGCCGGAGGATCAGAAGATCACAAAGCAGATCACCGGTCAGCTCAGCATTGCGGATGTAATGCTTGAGTGGGAGCGGATGAAGAAAGAGAACGAAGAGCGGAACCGGGAGCAGCGCTATCAGGAAGTGAAGGCGCAGACCGGCAAGATGTTCAACGACTTCGAGGCGGCTGTCATGGACAGCGTGCTGGAAAAGCTGGAGCGGGAGGCAGACGAAGAGCAACTGGCCCGCGAGGCGGACGGTATCTCCCCCGAGGACGAGGTGGAGGAGATCGAAGAGATCCGGGACACTGAAGAAGAAGCGGCCGAAGAACCGGAAGAGACCTTCGAGGTAGAGGCGGAAGAAGAGTTCGAGGAAGAACTTGAAGAAGAACCCGAAGAAGAACCCGAAGAAGAGCCTGTAGAGGAAGAGGTTGCAGAGGAAGAGCCCGCAGAGGAAGAATCTGCGGAGGAAGTTGCGGAGGAGATTCCCGTACCCGTCACGGAGGGAGCTGCTCTGGAAGAAGCTCTGGAGAAGGAACTGGAAGAGGCAGTGGAATCTGCTGAGGTCGAAGAAGAGACTGCTGAGGCAGAAGAGATCACCGAAAATCCTGAAGCAGTTGAAGAGACGGCGGCCGAGACGGAAAAGGCCGAGGCCGAAGAGTCTGCGGAAGATACCACGGAATCCGAGGAAGAACATGTTGCCTCCACCGTAGGCATCCGTCCTCTGACCAGAGAAGAGAAAGAACTCTTCGGACCTTACATTCAGACCAAGGCTGCAAGAGAGGATCTGGCGAGACTGCTGGATACCATCAGCATGGCATCCTTCACGGGCAATGTGATCCTTTCCGGAGATGATGGCACGGATCTGGTGGGCCTTGCGACTCAGATCATGAAGGAGATCAAGCACTCCGACAGCAATTTCTCCGGCAAGGTTGCCAGAATCACCGGAAAAGGCCTGAATTCCAAGAAAATCGAGGAAGTGATGGGCCAGCTGCAGAACGGCGGCCTTATCGTGGAATCCGCATCCGAGCTGAACCGCGATACGGTCAGAACCATGACGAATTATCTGGAAGCGGAAAACCGCGGCATTGTGGTGGTCATGACGGATGTGCGCCGCAATATGGACCGGTTCTGCAAACAGTATCCGGATCTTGCGGAAATGTTTAATGCCCGCATGCAGGTGAAAGCCCTGAGCAACGATAAGCTGGTGGCTTTCGCAAGACAGTATGCGCTGGAAATGGAATATGCCATCGATGAGATGGGAGTGCTGGCGCTTCACACCCGCATCGAGGATCGCCAGACCAACGGTCATGCCGTGACTGTAGTGGAGGCGAAGGAGATCGTCGATCGCGCCATCCGGCATTCCCGCCGCAAGACGCCCGGTCACTTTTTTGACGTTCTGACGGGAAAGCGATATGATGAGGAAGACAGGATCATCCTGGAGGAGAAAGATTTTCAGTAATTGACGATCGATAGGGGGATTGGAAATGGCGAAGACTGCGAAATCCGGACCGGCAAAGGCAGGGACCAAGGCTGAGGTGAAGACCACCCGCAAGAAGGCGGCTGCACCGAAGCAGGAGACGGTCTTTATATCGGAAGGCGATCAGTACCTGTTCGGAGAGGGAACGCATTACGACATTTATAAGAAACTGGGAGCTCACCGCTCCGTGGAGAACGGACAGGAGGGAACCTTCTTCGCGGTATGGGCACCCAATGCAGCGGATGTCCACGTGATCGGAGATTTCAACGGCTGGGCAGAGGGCGCACATCCCATGACAAAGCTGGGAGACGGCGGCATCTGGGCACGCTTTATTCCCGGTGTGGGCGAAGGTGCCATGTACAAGTTCCTGATCATCGCAAGAGATGGCAGACGTCTGTACAAGGCAGATCCCTTTGCAAATCACGCAGAGTTCCGTCCCGGAACCGCATCCATTGTGACAGACCTGTCAGGGTTCGAATGGCAGGATGAAAAGTGGATGAATGCCCGGGATCAGAAGGACTGGAACCGTGAGCCCATCGCCATCTATGAGTGCCATATCGGCTCCTTTATGAAGCATCCCAACGGCACGGAGGACGGATTCTACAACTATCGTGAGTTCGCGACCCGGATCGTGGAATATCTGAAAGAAATGAAATACACCCATGTGGAACTAATGGGTATCGCGGAGCATCCCTTCGACGGATCCTGGGGCTACCAGGTCACCGGCTACTATGCTCCCACTTCCAGATACGGCAAACCCAAGGACTTCATGTACCTGGTGAATGAACTTCACAAAAACGGCATCGGTGTCATTTTGGACTGGGTGCCTGCACACTTTGCAACCGATGCTCACGGACTGGGCGAGTTCGACGGAACCAGCATCTTCGAGCATCCGGACCCGAGACGGGGCGAGCATCCGGACTGGGGTACCAAGATCTTCAACTACGGCAAGCCGGAAGTGAAGAACTTCCTGATCGCAAATACGCTGTTCTGGCTTCGGGAGTTCCATGTGGACGGTATCCGTGTGGACGCAGTGGCTTCCATGCTCTATCTGGACTACGGCAAGAAGGACGGACAGTGGCTGCCCAATAAGGACGGTGGCAACAAGAACTATGATGCCATCGAGTTCTTCCGCCACCTGAATTCTGTGGTGCGGGGGACCTATCCCGGATTCCTGACCATCGCCGAGGAGTCCACCGCATGGCCCAACGTGACCAGCGATATCGGCGGGGACGGCCTTGGATTTACCTTCAAATGGAACATGGGATGGATGCATGATTTCTGCGAATACATGAAGCTGGATCCCGTATTCCGAAAGGGCAATCACCACGCTCTGACCTTCGCCATGTCCTATAATGAGAGCGAGAAGTATATCCTTCCTCTCTCACATGACGAAGTGGTTCACCTGAAGTGTTCCATGGTGAACAAGATGCCGGGTTACACGGTAGATAAGTATGCGAACCTCCGGGTTGGCTACACCTACATGTTCGGTCACTCCGGCAAGAAGCTTCTCTTCATGGGCCAGGATTTCGGACAGGAGAGAGAGTGGAGCGAAGCCCGCGAATTGGACTGGTATCTGCTGGGTGAGCGTAACAATGCCGGCATGAAGGCGTATGTGGGTGCGCTCCTGGATCTGTATCACAAGTATCCCTGCCTGCATCGCATCGATGACAGCTGGGGCGGTTTCGAGTGGATGAATGCAGATGATGCGGATCGCAGCATCTATTCCTTCGTCCGCAGAGATGAGACCAATCGAAAGAATCTGCTCTTCATCCTGAACATGACTCCCATGAAGTGGGAGAACTATGTGGTGCCGGTACCGAAGTTGAAGAAGTACAAGCTGGTGCTGAATTCCGATGAGGATCGTTTCGCAGGATGGGGCAACAGCGTCCCCGCAGAACTGGAGGCAGTAAAGAAGCCCTGCGTTGCCCAGAAATACTCCGTAAGCCTGAACATGGCACCTTACAGCGCAGTGGTTTACGAATTCTGATCTGCGCCTAAAGAAAACCGAAAAAGAAACCGAAATAAAAGGTGAGTGCAAGGATGCGCTCACCTTTTGCTATTCACTTTTTTCTGTAATTTCTGAGAAGGAGCTCGGGGATTCGGCGGAGAAGATACATGAAGATTCAATTCCCGAATCAGGAGCCCGTGGAGACTGCATTTTCTGCAGGCAATCCTACTTACAATACCAATCGCATCCATTCCGGAAATGTGTCCGGAGTCAGCGCACCCGGCGTCAGACTGCAGATCGGCGGCGCTGATCGCGGCGGATTTTTTGATGAGAAAAAACGGGGGATGACCCTGACGGATATTCAGAATCAGGCAGCCAATACGGATGTGGCTGTGATGCAGGACTTTAAGACCGTTGCCTCTCACACCATGTCTGCGGAGGATTACCGCAAGGCGGAGGAGGAAGGCTTTGATGTGTCCGCCATGAATCCGGAGGATACCGTGACGATTCAGGACCGCGTCAAGGCGGAAGTGGCCAAGAGCGGTGTCCGGGTGGAGGGTTACACGGATGACATCCCGGAGGAGACCCTGGCGAAGGTTCTGGGAAATCCTGCTCTTGCAAAGGAGATCACCCGGAGCTTTCATGAGGCGGATCTGCCGATCACGGCGGAGAATGCAGCGGATATCGAGAAGGCATGGAATCTTGCGGTTCAGCTGGTACAGCCTGCGGACAGCCAACTGGCATATATGGTGGAGAATCAGCTGGCACCGGAAATCTGGAATTTCTATGTGGCGGAGAACAGCGGAGCATCGGCTCACGGCCCGGCCACCGGTTATTATGCTCAGGATGTAAAAGGATATTATGTGGCGGGAAGCGAGACTCCGGACCCGGAGGATCCTGCCAATGAAAAGCTTCTGCGGCAGCTGGAAGACACCGCAGTGAAAGCCGGCTATACTGATGAAAAAGGAAATGTGACGGAGCAGGGCCTGAATCAGGCGAAGTGGCTCTTTGCGAAGCAGCTCCCGGTGACGGAGGAGAATCTGGATCGCCTGGAGAACCTTCAGCAGGTTACCTTCCCCGTGTCGGAAGAAGTGTTTGCCAAGGCTGTGGCAGCAGCGGTCTCCCGTAAAGAAAAGCCGGTGAACGCAGACCTTACGGTGACGAAGGACCTCTACTCCATGGCGGTTTCCATGGAAGTACGTTTTACTTCCGAAGAGTTTGCACAGGAATTACAGGACACCTACGGCGATCTGACGGCCCGCCGGATGCTGGAGGAAGTACGCCTTTCCATGACAGCGGAAGTAAATATGCGGCTGCTGGAAAGTGATTTTGCCATCGACACGGCTCCCATGGAGGAACTGATCGATGCATTGAAACAGGCAGAGAGTGCTGTTGCCCGGCGGTACTTCCCGGAGCGGGAAGATTCCGTGGCGGCATATCGTCTGATGAATGCCACCAACGAAGCCGTAAAGGAAATTCCTCAGCAGCCGGCGGCATCTCTCGGCATCTTTACCGCCCGCAACGCGGAGCAGGTGACCCTTGGCGAATTCCATCAGGAGGGCGTCCGCCTTCGAGATACTTATGAGAAGGCAAGCGAGAGCTACGAGGCTCTTTGGACAGCACCCCGTGCGGATTACGGCGACAGCATCCGTAAGGCCTTCGCAAATGTAAATGATATCGTGCAGGATCTGGGACTGGAGGTCACGGAAGAGAACACGAAAGCAGTCCGCGTTCTGGGATACAACCATATGGCCATGACTGTCTCCAATGTGGAAGCGGTGGTGAACGCCCAGCGTCAGGTGCAGGAAGTGGTGCAGCGGATGACTCCTGCAAATGTGCTTACCATGATCCGGGACGGTGTGAATCCTCTGGAGAGCAGCTTTGCAGAGCTGTCCGGATATTTTGACGCGCAGCAAACCGGCGGTTATGAGAAAGCAGCGGAAGACTACAGCCATTTCCTTTATGAACTGGATCGCACCGGAAACATCACCCCGGAGGAGAGAGAATCCTATATCGGTGTGTTCCGCTTGCTTCATCAGATTGAGAAAAATGACGGCGCTGTCATCGGGGCTGTGGTAAATGAACAGGCTCAGCTTCAGTTCCGGAATCTCCTGTCCGCAGCCAGAAGCGGAAAGTTCCGCGGCATGGACATCCGGGTGGACGGAACGGTAGGTACCACGGAAGAACTGGTCCGCGCTGCAAGGTCTATTTCCCAGCAGATCGAGAGTGCTTATGTGCAGCATGCGGCCCAGGCAGAACTGTCTGATTTCCGGAAGGCAGCATATCGTGCTCCTCAGGCAGCAGAGCTTCTTGATCGCAGCGGGATCCCCGGAAGCGCGGAGAACCTGGAGGCAGCGGAGAAGCTTCTTTCCACGGAAGAGCATCTCTTTGCGGATCTGGATAAGCGGAGTCGTAAGGCAGACCGGAAGAAAGAGCGGGAGTTGACGGAAGCGCTGGGTTCCGAGGAGTTTGAGGAGAGCTACGGTTCCTATTATGAGGAACTGGAGGCCGCAACGGCAGAGATGACAATGAACGCGGAGGGCTATCTGGATGTGAAGAGCCTGCAGCTCATGAGCCGCCAGATCCGTCTGGTCTGTCATATCACGGAACAGCAGGAACAGTCCGCACATCAGGAGTATTTCCTGCCGGCACAGATCGGCAACGAGCTGTCCATGGTACACCTGACTCTGGAGAGCACCATGACCGGTGAGAGCAGCGTGGAGATCACTCTCAGCGAGGATGCCCTGACGGCACACTTTGATCTGACAGGGGATCGGCTGGAAGGTTATTTGTTGGGAAATCATCCGGAAGAGGTTCAGAAATGGAACCGGGTGACCGATATATTTGTTGAAGCACTGAAGGAGAATTCTGTATTGAAGGAACTGGAAGTGCCCGGGATCGCGGTCCTCAGCCGCAATTCCATGACGAAAACGAAACCCGCCGGCACGGACGCATTGGCGGAGCACGCAGACGGAACTGCTCACAGAACCCTGTTCGAGGTAGCGAAGGTCTTCCTCGCATCGGTTCGGAAAGACGGTGAGTGAGCATGAGAATCAACTATAACGTATCTGCAATGCTGGCGAACAACGCCCTTGCAAATAATGACGACCTGCTGTCGAAATCCCTGGAAAGACTATCCTCCGGACTGAAGGTGACCAGAGCCAAGGATAACCCGGCAGGTCTTGCTATGGCCAAAAGAATGAATGCTCAGATCGAAGGCATCGATGTGGCTTCTCAGAACGCAAGCGACGGTATCTCCGTTATCGAGACCGCTGAAGGCGCACTGAACGAAGTTTCCTCCATGATCCAGCGTATGACCGAGCTTGCGATCCAGGCTGCCAACGATGTGGAAACCGATGATGACCGAAGTATCATCCAGCAGGAGATCGACCAGTTGAAGCAGGAGATCACCCGTATCTCCACCTCCACTCAGTTCAACAGCCAGACCCTTCTGAACGGCAACTTTGATCTGAAGGCATACACCGACAATCCGGATGTAAGAGTCTCCACCTACAATCCTCACGTACCCGCCGGTAATTACATGATCAACAGCCTGAGCTGGACGGACGATCCGGGAGACGTAACCTTCTCTCTCGGCGCCGGATTCCCTCAGGGCAATTACGAAGCGACCATCCTGGACAATATCATTACCATCAACGGACCGGACAGCTTCTCCATCAGCTATGATGTTTCCAATACCAGCAGCCCCGTGACCAATCTTTCCACGGACTGCACCGGTATCGGACCCATGCGCCTGCAGATCGGTTCCAATGAAGGTCAGATCATCGAGGTCGCTATCCCCGCAGTCTCCCTGTCCAACATGGGCATCGAGGAGCTTCGGGTTGACTCCGTAGACAAGGCACAGGAAGCCATCCAGCGTCTCAAGAAGGCAGAGACCTTTATGGGCGATGTCCGCGGACGCCTTGGTGCTTACCAGAACAGACTGGAATCCACCGCGAACAGCCTTGGCATTACCAATGAAAACATGACTGCCGCATACTCTCGCATCATGGATGTGGATATGGCGGAAGAAATGACAAAATATTCCACTTATACCGTACTGAATCAGGCCGGAACTTCCGTGCTTGCACAGGCCAATGACAGACCTTCTTCGGTCCTGCAATTACTGCAATAATAACCCCTTTTTTCGCCACGAAAACGTTTACGAAAACCCCGAAAATACGGTATAATTTCAGGCAGGGGGGAAGTGTAAACGGAGTGTATTGAAAGGGAGGATTCCGAATGACCAACGAAATGAAGCAGCAGTTCACCCGCCGTATCGCAGAGGCAAATTCCACGACCCTTGTGGTGATCCTTTACGAGATGTCCCTTGAGTATTTAGGGGATGCGGAAAAGGCACTGAAGGGCGGAACCCGGGATGATTTCCGGGAGGCTGTGAGACATGTCAGAGGTTGTATCAATGAGCTCATGAGATCTTTGAATCTGGACTATGAGCCCGCTCCTACGTTACTTCAGCTTTATCTCTACTGCATCCGCCGTCTGGCGAACGCAGAGTTCAACTATAACAATGAGGGACTTCGGGATGTGCTCCATGTGATCCAGCCCCTGAAGGATGCATACTCTCAGATCGAATCCGTCAATCAGGACGGAGCTGTGATGGAAAATTCCGAGACGATCTACGCCGGACTGACTTACGGAAGAAATTCCCTGAACGAAGCCGCAGTCGGCGCAGGTAACAGAGGTTTCCTTGCCTGACACAGTTGTCACAATTCCATCGTAAACAATCAACCAAACGGTCAAATTGGTGATGTTGTAAAGAACCGGACCACGGAGAAATCCGCAGGTTCGGTTCTTTGCGTTTGGGGGAAAGCGGATTTCTTTTGTTGAGATTTCACAAATCGAAAAATTTTTGAAAAAGGGTCTTGCCAAAATCCGGAGGTTCGGTTAATATCTCTTTCGTTGTCTGAAATTCATTGAGCGTTCGCTCGATTTTCACCACTGTATTTTGAATTTGATGGAGGAATAATGCTGCTCTTGTCGTTGTTTACTGCAGCAGCCTGTTATTCGGATTACCGGGAAAGGCGTATCCCAAATCGTTTGCTGGGGATGCTCCTTGTGACTGGGCTGATACGGGCCGGCAGTATGGAAGGAGCCCTGGGCCCCCCGGCATATCTGCTGAGGATGGCCCTCGTGATCCTGATCTTTTATCCCTTTTTCCAAATTGGAGCCCTTGGGGCGGGGGATGTAAAACTCTTTGGAATCGCAGCCGGTTTTTTTGAGAACCGGGACGTGATCCCTTTCTTATTCTTCACGCTGCTGATCGCAGCAATGATTTCCTTAGTGAAACTTTTGAAAAACAGAAGACTGCGGGAGAGGTTTGCCCGGCTGGCCCTGTGGGCACAGGGGATCCGGTCCCGTGATCTTCGGATGTATGTAACCGATGAAGAGAAAACACGCGCCGACACGGTGGCTCTGGCGGGTCCCGTGCTCTGCGGCATATTGCTGAAAATGGGAGGATTTTATTAATGCAAAAAGAACCGATTTTGATCCTGTGTGATCCGGAGGTGGAGTACGCCATGCTCATGAGCGACTATCTGCGGATGCATCGGGAGTTGCCCTGGCAGGTGAAGACTTATACGGACGTGGATGATCTGCTGGAGTGGGAACAGTTTGGGAATCTGGATCTGCTGGTGATCGCGGAATCTGCGTATTCCGAGAAGCTGCAGGATCTGAAGGTGGAACGGATGGTGCTTCTGTCCGAGGGCGGAAACATCTCCGGGGACAATATCATTCCCATCGATAAGTATCAGGCGGCGGAGGAAGTGCTGGGCAAGCTGCTGGAAGTGTATGTGGAGATGGGCGGCGGAGATCTCCCCGGTGTGACCACTGAGGAGACTCACACGAAATTCATCGGAATCTATTCGCCGGTACGGCGCTGCATGCAGACCACCTTTGCGTTGACTATGGGCCAGATGTTAGCGGAGAAGCACCGGACACTGTATCTGAATTTTGAACATTTTGCGGGGATCCGGGAGCTGGTGGCAGAGACCCAGGAGAAGGACCTGGCAGATCTGCTGTACTTCCTGATGGCGGATGATGAACAGTTCCGTTTGCGGTTCCGTACCATCTGCCGCAAAAAGGGAGCGCTGGAATACATCCCTCCGATGAAATCGGGCCAGAATCTTCTGACGGTTCCCGCAGCGGAGTGGATCAGCCTTATGGAGCGCATTGATGCCATGGGCGAGTACGATTATGTGATCATGGACCTGACGGAGAGTATGCAGGGACTGTTTGATATCCTGCGAAAATGCAGGAAGGTATACACCCTGACCCGGGAGGATCGCATTGCAAAGGCAAAGCTCCTGCAGTATGAGCAGGTGTTGGCGCTCTATGAATATGAGGATGTTTTGAGTAAGACGGACCATTGTGAGATCCCTCAGATCCACAGGATCCCGGAGGAAGTGGAGCAATACACGAGAGGCGATCTGGCTAATTATGTACGCAGACGCATGGAAGAACTGGAGGCCTAATGGAATACGCGGTATTAAGAAAAAATCTGAAGGAACAGGTGCAGAACACCCTGGAATACACCAGAGAATATGAGGATTGGGAGATTGAGGAACTGATCGATGACTGTCTGATGAATCTGGAGGGGATCCAGGTGTTGGATATCCCCAGCCGGCGCAAGCTGCGGAAGGAAGTCTTTGACTCTCTGAGAAGGCTGGATCTGCTGCAGAGCTTCATTGATGATCCGAGTGTGACGGAGATCATGATCAACGGCAAGGACAATATCTTCGTGGAGCAGAACGGTTATCTGCGGAAGCTACCGGAGCATTTTGAGTCCGAGGAAAAACTGGTGGACGTGATCCAGCAGATCGTGGCCGGGTGTAACCGGGTGGTAAACGAGGCATCGCCCATCGTGGACGCCCGGCTGGCGGACGGTTCCCGCGTAAATGTGGTAATGCGTCCGGTTTCTCTTTGCGGTCCTACTCTTACAATCCGGCGTTTCCCGGAGAAGGCCATCACGATGGAGGAACTGATCCGTCTCGGCTCGGTCTCCCGGGAGGCAGCAGAATTTCTGGGAACACTGGTACAGGCAAAGTACAACATCTTTATCAGCGGTGGAACCGGCAGTGGTAAGACAACTTTTTTGAATGTGCTGTCCGGATGTATTCCTTCCGATGAGCGACTGATCACCATCGAGGATTCCGCGGAACTCCAGATTCAGGGGATCGAGAATCTGGTCCGCCTGGAAACCCGCAACAGTAATGCGGACGGCTGCAGGGAGATCGCGATCCGGGATCTGATCCGGAGCGCACTTCGTATGCGCCCCGATCGTATTGTGGTGGGTGAGGTTAGAGGCCCTGAGACCATGGACCTCCTCACTGCACTTAACAGTGGACAT
>JAEEGL015628820.1_pt1 | contig 29195 bp, 19 predicted proteins | sample 9134231 | NCBI WGS metagenome assembly JAEEGL01 (sample SAMN16246548, study PRJNA631951) | gut metagenome | biome: gut microbiome; feature: rumen; material: fiber-attached | host: Bos | place: Iran: Karaj | collected 2018-10 | reverse complement strand
GATTCGCACAAGAAATGCGGATGACCGCCCGGACAATGATCCGATTCATCGTCGTGCGAACAAAACCGCCACACGCCATCGTTGCCCTGCACCTGATGAATCAGCGATGCTTCTTTGAGCAGCGTTAAAATGCGATAAAGCGTGACGCGATCGATCTTTTTATCCTGCAGCCGATCCTGAATTTCCACGTGCGACAGCGGCCGCCCCGCATCCATCAGAACCTCCAGAACCGCAACCCGATGTTTGGTCGCATGCAGATTGGCTTTTTTTAATCTGTCTGCGCTTGATTTCTGTGTCATTCCTCACCTCTCATGGCAAATGCAACATTGTTGCATTTGTCACATTGATACAGCCATCAAGTTGGATTGTCAAGTATTGGAATAAGAACAGTAGGAAACGTATACCTACCCTACTCAGCCAGGATCGTTTGGCCGTTCTGAACCACAAATTTCACAACCTTATCGTTGGCACGCACAAAAATATTCGTCCCCGCATCCGGCTTGAATTTCTTGCAAATGCTTTGAATGGTGGCTTTGGGCAGCTTTTTGTCGGCGCAGTAATGCTCAAGAACCGGGAACTGATGATCGGCACTTTGTTCCGGCCAGAAAGCATCCAGACCTTCGTAATAGATGAGTGACGGCTGATCTTTCACGGTGAGCGTCCACGTATGGCACGACAGATTCTTGATTTCCTTTTCGGGAATCGAGAAGAATTTGGCAAGACCGGAAACGAGCTTGCAATCCTGATTTTTGTCGGCCAAAAGCATGATCACGTCATCTTTATGCAGTTCGGCAAATGCTTTGAACATGCGGGTTTCGCGAATTTTATCCAGTCTTTCGAGCATCGCGGGCTGAATCTGCGTAAACGCGATGCCGTCTTTGGAAACTTTTACATTCTGATGAATCAGCGCATTCTCTGCGGCTTTCACCGTATATCTGGCCGAAATCTCGCTGCAGTCTGCGCTTTTTGACTGATTGCACGCGACTTCGGGCGGCTGCATGGATGCATCCAGTTTTTGTGCGGCTTCGAGAAACGCATTCAGTTCTTCATTCTGCCGCATCAATTTATCGTAATACACGTTTGGCGGCACTTCACCCTGGTTGGCATAGCCTTCGACCGTGATGGGATCAACAAACTGAATCAGCGCCTCGGAACCTCCGACATTCAGCGTCGATCCAACAGACTGAATGGCATTTTGCAAAGCGATGCCGATCTTGCCGTTCATTTGCAGATACAATTTATCGTCGATTTGCACATTAAACGGCACACCATTGAGGCAGTCTGACGACGAAATCACTTTATAGTGATGCGCATCCTTACTGAATTCCAATCGATACTGCGGCTGATTGGGCTGATAGCGGCATGTATAAATGCCATCCGACGCGATGAGATCTGCATCCACAGATTCAATCAATTCCGAGAGTTTTTGTCTGGCTTCGTCGGAAATCTCTTTATCAGCGACACGCCAGACCTGTGTGGGTGCGCCGGATGCATCTTTTATATCGTTGGTTTTAAACAATTCCCAGTCGATATAGGTATTTTTCTGCGGCGCACCGGGATGCATGCGGATAAACGAGATTTTCGCATCATCCTGGCGTTCCCATTGGATTTTGGGCGTTTCATCCTGAACAGGTTCCGGTGCAGATTTGGGCTGCACACAAGAAGCAGACAACCCCAGACACAGCATTAATAAAGCGATTCGTTTCATTCTACAGCTTCCACGTGCCCATGCTGAACACCTGATTGAGGATCTCGGCCAAATCCGGTGCATACGTCCGCTCGCCATGTGCACAAATCGACAGCACGATCATCTTTTTGTTGCTTGGAGCGAGTTCAAGGGCACAGCGGCGATCGACGATGCCTTCTTTTCCCGAGAACTGGGTTTGATAGACAGTCATCGTCGGACACTTGGATTTGCCGCAATCGATATTGAGCGTCTCGGCCTTGATTTCTGCGGTTGTGCCCAGAGCACCGGCGATGGCGTCGGCGATGGATTGGGCGAGCGCGTCACTTTCGACTTTTGAGGGAATCGAAATGATATCGATGGTGAGGATGGCGGGCGTTTCGGTTCTGGTCTCTGTCACGACCACGCGTTTGATAGCCGCATCTTCGGTGGCCTGCCACATAAAAGGCAGCGTGAGGCTGCCCATCGATTTAGAGACGAACGGCTGATTAATCTGGATATCGGCATGATTCACGGGTGCAGCCGCGGCTGCCGGCTGCGCAGCATCTGCAGCAGCGACCGGCTGTGCAATATCCGGCGCCCCGGCCGGCTGCTGGGCTTGCGCGCTCAGCGAAAGGCCGCATAAACACGCAGCCATCGTCAGATAAGGTATACGCATTTAGAAGCTCACAGCTACCCCGGCACCTGCCAGGTCTGGTGAAAGATTAATAACCGGCGCAACCTGAGCGGAGGTCGAATCTTTCTTTTTGCTGAACACGAATTTGTCGAGCACGATAAGCGTCACGCCCACAATGGTCATAGAGAGTCCGACGCCGAGCACGGCCTGTCCGCCGACATATTTACTCTTGTCGCGCTCATAAACGGTGATCAGGCCGGAATTCCGGCCGGTTGAGAAGACGAACTCATCGTGGGAATTGGCCAGGACCGCACCGCCGATAATCGACAGCAGCGTTCCCACGCCAGCGGATCCAAGTCCCGACCAGAACCAGACGGATGTCGACGACTCCGAATCATCCGCAGCATCCGCAGCATCTGCGGCCACCGCTGCATCCGCAGCATCTGCAACCACAGCAGCATCCGCAGCATCCGATGTATCCGGAGCATACACGACATCATCAAATTCTTCAGCCTCGGCAGGTGCCTCCTTCGCAGCCGCAGCAGCCGCAGAAGCAGAAGCATCCGCCACGACAGCAGCCGACGCAACAGAGGCTGACGCAGCAGGAGCACTCTTGGAAGCGGCATTCTTGGAAGCGGCTTTCTTGGCAGAGGTACTCGCGGCAGATGCCGCAGGTTCCATCTCAACTGATTTCGGCGCATATTCCTGCTTTGCCTCTGGATTTGTCAGCCAGAACGAAGCAACCGCATTCTCATTGGCTTTCACGACCACGATCTGCGTCTGCGGCACAATGCCGTCGGCACTCACCACAACCGTATGCGTTCCCGGAGAAAGCGCGATTTCTTTGGTTTCATCGCCGCAATCCAGGCCGGGCAGCGCATCGATCTTCACCTTTGCCGGCGTCGACGAACAAATCACCGTCAGCGTACCTGCCCCGCACTCCTGACTAAGCGCATCCATATATTTCTTCACAACTTCCGCATTTGCATCCGATACCGACGCATACTTGCGGTAATACTCCGCAGCCTGCTGGCAGTTGCCAAGCATGTGGTGACATCGTCCAATATTGTAATTGATATCGGGAATATCATCGATCTTGCGCGCTTTTTCAAACGACTCAATGGCCTTCTGATACATGGCCGGATTTGACTGTCCCTCTTTGAAATAGCGCACGCCCTCAAGCATATAACTCGAAAACTCGTCGTTGGCATCCTGCGCCATGGCAACAGCCGGAACAAATCCCGATACCAGCGATGCAGCCAACAGATATCCCAAACAAACTGACTTTTTCATACTGTCCTCATGACCATTAATCATTCTTTTGACAAGGGGGGGGGAAGTGTCCCCCCAACGTCGCTATTCATGTCGGCTGCGTGCATGCTGCGCGCAGCCGACACGAATACGCGCCGCCCCCCTCATCAGCTTCCTGCATTCAACCGGCCGCGTCAAGCTGCGGCCTCGCTATTTACTGAATTTGCCGCCGCACGATTTTGCCTCGATTCGCGGCGCATCCTTCGGGCTCAGGCCCTCTGGCGTAAAACATGCGCTCTGTTTTTTAACGTAATCCAGAATCGCGTTTTTCATGATCGGGCCTTCATTAATCACGCTCGAATGCTCAAAAACACCCGCATGCGAATCGCCGCCTTTAAACATGAAATCGCTCACAGCAACTTTATAATGAGATTTCACTTTGAGCGGTTTTCCATTAACAGTAACGCCGTCGCACAGGCAGTTGTTCTCCCAATCTTCAACCTGGCCGTCGCCATTGATGTCCTGCGGGTTCGAGCAGTTCGGTTCGAACGCATAATGGATGCCCGAAACCTTGGTGGCACCGTGTTTTCCGGTCGACGACACCTTGAGTGCACGCAGCACATCTTCACCCGTCATATCGACCAGATACAGATAATTGTCGAACGGCATCAGGGAATTGAGGGTTTCGCGATAGATATCGCCCTTGGGCACATCGATTCTCACGCCGCCGGCATTCACCAGTGCGATATTGGCATCTGAAAAATAGGCGCGGGTGGCATCAGAAACCAGATTGCCCAGCGGGCATTCGCCTTCGTAATTTCTGGCAACATAATCGGCCATGCAGCCGACGACCTCGCAGCGGTTGTTGGTCATCAGCCCTTCGTATTTCGTCACGAGATCGCGGCCTTTCTGGCTCGGCACCAGCGTGAGGTCGCCGACCTGCATTTCGGCAAGCGGCTTGGGTTCTTCGCCGCAGGCGGCATCGATGCGGTCGTGTCTGAGCTCATGCTTTTTAATCGAGCTGCGATCCAGATGCAGTCCCTTGTCGTCGCCGACGAGCGTCATCGTCGTAATTTCACGGCCTGCCGAATAATTCTCGACGATCGTCAAATCGCCGTCAAAGACGATAAAGCTTTTGTGCGAGTGGCCCGCGAGCACCAGGCCGATATGCTTTTTGATATCATCGGGAAGTGCGGCAATTTCGGCGATTTCCTCGGTGATATTGGCATTGGTCATCGGCACATTGCCATCTTCGGGCAATGGTTCGGGCGTACCGGTCACATGGGCTTCGACGACGATAAAATCGGGGTTTTCGGCCACAACCTTGGGAATCACTTCGGTTAATGCGGCAGCCACCGGCTTGAATTCCAGACCTTCGACATTGGCTGCGATCGTGGCAATCGGCGTTTCGATGGCGAGCACGCCAACGACAGCAATGCGGTAGGGACCTTTCTGCAGAATGACGTATGGCGACATGTTTTTGAACGACCAGGAATCATCGTTTTCGACGGTGGATACGACGTTTGCATTGACCCATGGGAATTTGCTGGCTTCGACGGCTTCGCGCAAAGCGCCGCGCGCTGAATCCGGATATTTCACACCTGCACCATAGTCGAACTCATGATTGCCAAACGTTGCGGCATCGATGTGCAGTTCGTTCATCATTTCGATCATGCCCATGCCTTTGGCCTCGTTAAACGGCATCGCGCCCTGGAACATATCGCCGGCATCCAGCACGAGCGAAAGCCCGTCGCCGCGCAGTTTATCGACCGCTGCCATAAACACCGGAAGACCGCCCAGTGCCTTGCCATCGTCTGTTTTTGCTTCATAAATCGACGAGTGAAAATCGCTCCATGTCACCACCTGCACCGAAGGATAGGATGGTTCAGAAGCCGCCGTGCTGACGGTTGTATCGGTCGATTTGGCGCAGCCTGCCAAAAGCGCAAACACAGATACAATGGGAATAATCTTTAACGAACGCATGAAATCTCCTCAACGATTGACGTCAAATACTCGCCAAACAGGCGTTAAAATCACGGTAAAATAAGATTGATGACATAAATCTGCAATGAAAAAAAGTTGATTATTTCACAGCATTGGGGGGGCGCATGCGCGGCGTATTGAAGCCACAGACGTACCGCGGCACGTCTGATGGCGAAATAGCCGCGCAGAGGGGGGCGGCGCGTATTTGGGATGGGGGCGGTCATGCCCCCATTCCAAATAGCGGCGTTGGGGGGACGCTTCCCCCCACACAAACATACATTCAGAACATACAGTTCTTGACAATCTGCTACCCTGTGGATACAAAGCCCGGGCCAAAGCAGAAACTGTATTCTGCGGCGGCTTTTTTTTGCGATGTAATTACCAAATGAGGAAAAGACATGGACGACAGAGCGTTCCTTTTTACGAGTGAATCGGTCACGGAAGGCCATCCCGATAAAATGGCCGATCAGGTCAGCGATGCGATTCTGGATGCGATTATAGAAAAAGACAAGCATTGCCATGTGGCCTGCGAGGCGCTGTTGAAGACCGGAATCGTCGTGGTGGCGGGTGAAATCACGACGTCGACGTGGGTGAACATTCCCGAAATCGCGCGCAACACGATTAAGAAAATTGGCTACAACAGCTCGCTGAAAGGCTTTGATTACGAGACATGCGGCGTGATTGTGGCGGTTGAGTCGCAGAGCGCGGATATCAATCAGGGCGTGGATCCGTCGAAAGGCGTTGTGGCGGAGCAGGGCGCGGGCGATCAGGGCCTGATGTTCGGATTTGCATGTGACGAGACGCCCGAGCTGATGCCGGCACCGATTATGTATGCGCATTCGCTGACGCGTCGTCTTTCGGAAGTCCGCAATCGTGGCGAGGTGGATTTTTTGCGGCCTGATGGCAAGAGCCAGGTGACCGTGCGTTATGAGAACGGGCGGGTTCAGGGCATTGATGCGGTGGTCGTGTCGACGCAGCACAGTGCCGATGTGAGCGAAAAAGATCTGCGCGAAGCCGTGATGGAGCTCGTGATTAAGCGCACGCTTCCGGCGAATCTGCTTTCGAAAGATACGAAATATCACATCAATCCGACGGGACGCTTTGTGATTGGCGGTCCGCAGGGCGACTGCGGTCTGACGGGGCGCAAGATTATCGTCGATACGTATGGCGGCATGGGACGTCATGGCGGCGGCGCTTTTTCGGGCAAGGATCCGTCGAAGGTCGACCGTTCGGCATGTTATATGGCACGTTATGTGGCCAAGAACGTCGTGGCTGCAGGTCTTGCGCGCCGCTGCGAAGTTCAGCTGGCTTATGCGATTGGCGTGGCAGAACCGGTGTCGGTGCTCGTGAATACCTTTGGTACATCGACGATTCCCGAGGCCGAGATTGAAAAGCGCGTGCGCCGCGTTTTCGAGCTCAAGCCCGAAGGCATCATCCGCACGCTCGACCTGCTGCGTCCGATTTATTCGCCGACTGCGGCATTCGGACATTTCGGCCGCAAACCCGAAAACGGTCTGTTCACGTGGGAACGCACGGATAAAGTTGACGCTTTGAAAAATTAAACGGTTTGTTCCGGGATAATCAGGCAGAGACGTTCTTCGGAACGCCTCTAACCAACATATTATAAAACCGGAAATTGGAATATCACCTGCGTTAAATTGCGTCAAAGCCGCGTCAAACCGAAGAATTTTTGATCTGACGTATGGATTTTTAAAAAAAAGAGGATACACTGTGCGGACCAAGGCTGAAAAAGCCCGGATGCATCATTGTATCTATAAGTGTCAATCAGTTGTTGATGGAAAGTTCATTATGCCTTAAGGCATTCAAATCAGGGGAAAACGTATGAAGCATAAGAATTGGTTACTCGCCGCATTGCTTGGTGTCACGATGACAGCAGCGGCCTGCAGTGATGACTCTGCAAACAAGACCAAGCCAGTCGTTGACGAACCGGTGGCGCCGGTTGCGACGTATTCGCTGACGTGTGCAGCGCCAGTGACCTGCAGTCTCGAGCTCGAAGCCAATCAGGCCGGTCAGGTCCGCATCCAGCTGTCGTCGCTCACCGACGAAGAGGGCGCGATTCCGACATTGATTTCGAAAGCGGCCGTCACGGCAACGATGGCGGGCAGTGGATTTACGATTCAGAACGACAGCGGTTCGGGAGAATCGCTTGCGCTTGAGACCAATCCGCTTGGTCAGGCCACGCTGAAGATCCAGGCAGGTGATGCAGCCGGCAGCGGTACGATTACGTTCGCAACATCCGAAGATTACGGCAGCAAATCGGTTGTGTTCAACATCACCGTGAAAGCGCCCAGCATTGTCGATCCGCCTCAGCCCGAAGACGTCATCTATAACGTCAACCTCAGCTACAATGGCAACAAAGACATCAAATACGGCGAAGTGCTGTATTTTGCTGGCAAATCGTGCAATACCATCATCAAAGACGAGATGACGGGCACCGAAGTCGTCGAAGTAACCGGCGAAACGGATGGTGCATTCAGCCGCGTTTCGACGTCGGTGAATGATCTTTCGTTCGAATATAAAGTGAATGGCGACAACACGGACGTCTATGCCGTATTTGCCCGCGGCACGAACGCCGGCATCGGTCTGGCCTTTGGCTGCACCGACGGCCTTGGTCCCAACAACAAGAGCGTCACGGTTGCCCTCAAGGATGCCAAGGTCACCGAAGTCATCGATCCCGATGATCCGCCCATTGTCATTCCGCCCGATCCCCAGGATCCAACAAAGGTCTACTATGAAGGCACCTATCCGCTGACCAGCCAGTTCAATGCCCTCTCGCTGCTGCCGCATGCAGATGTCCAATCCGGAAGCGTCCCGTTCAACCAGATGCTTTTGGGTGACTGGATTGAGTTTGCACTCAAAGTCCTCTCCAACCCCGAAGCCGCTGTGCCCAATATTCTCACACAGCAGCTCATTCCGATGCTCCTCAACGCCGAATGGTTCACCAAGGTTATCGGATCGATTCTTGGCGAAGGCGTAGCCAGCATGCTCACCCCCGAAGTCGTCGCCAATCTGTTTGACTCTCTCGGCGGTTCACTCATCATCGAAAACTTCCTCAACCAGCTCACCAGCCAGCTCACGTGGTGGGATACGGCCACCGGAAGCATCGATATGGTCACGAATCTCGTCACGAGCTTCACGCTGCGCGGCGCATTTGATATCCCCGCAGGTGCACAGCCCGATGCAAGCGGCAACATCAACAATATCCGCCACAGATATCTGCGCGTTCTGTATGAGAACGGCAATTTCGACAAGTGCTATGTTGGCAGCACCTATGGTGAAACCGCAGACCACAAGATGATCTGCAGCATCTCCATCAGCGATCTCGACGAAAACAGCAACGGCGCCATCAGCGGTTACTTCAACGCCAAATTCAACGACGGCACCAACCCGACCGTCGACATTTCCAAGCACAGCCTCAACCTCGCCTACGGCCGCCTGATCTATGGCATCATCACCGAGTTCATCCCCATGATCACCGGCACAACCAATGTCGCCAATCCGCCCAAGACGCTCGGCGCACTCATCGCGCACTATGCAGGTCTCGGTCTGGTCAAGCTGTGGAATGAGAAATATGCCGAAAGTGAAGATGCCAAGATTGCCGCCGACAAATCCGGCTGTCCGGCCATCGGCGCAGTTGCCGGCAAGTTCCTCGTCCAGAAACTGGGCAACAACGAAACACTCGGCGCGCTCATCGGCATGTTTGCCAACGAATCGACACTCGGCAGCCTCTGCAAGACTGGTGTTGATAAACTCGATGGTCTGATCGAAGCTCAGCTCGACAAACTTTCGGTCTCCGGCGAAGCCGTCTCGTTCGAATCCAACGCATGCAACATCATTTTCGACGACAGCAATCCCAAATATTCACGCCTGCTCACATTCGGTGTGCCACAGGTTTGGGGTTCGAGCGTTGCCGACAAACGCTGCAACTGGAACGTCTCGATCGCAACCGAAAAGCCAGTCACCATCAAGGGTAAATTCGCCGCCGGTGAATAATCCCCCAACCTGAACCGGATTCAATCCAAGGCACCCTTCGGGGTGCCTTTTTTGTGCGTGCATTGTGAATAAAATCCTTGTATTTAGATGTTTGAAGATGGGTTCAAACGATGTTTGAACTGCGGGGGCAGTCGCCCCCTACGGCGCTATTTGCAAGCAAATACGCGCCTACCCCCAATGCGGGGCTCTGCCCCGCAACGCCCCGGTGACGGGATCACCTGTGTCTGGAGAATCTTCCTATGGCAATGCAGACATCCGGCGGCGTGATGGCCGATATCAACATCACTCCGCTTGTAGACGTCATGCTCGTGCTGCTCATCATCTTTATGGTCGCAGCCCCCGTGATGGAAAAAGAACGCGCCAAAAAAGAGCTCGACGAAAACCGCGACAAACAACAGCGCCTCGTCGCCCTCAATCTGCCGGCGCTTGACAATTCCGGTGCAACAACTGCGCAACAGCCCAAAACGCTCACGCTCAAAGTCACATCGTCGCTCGTCGTTTCTTTCGAAAACAAAGAAATCGCCAACTGTTCAGCACATGCCAATGCAACCGACAAAACGCAATGGCAGCCATGCTTCGATCAGATTGAACGCGCTGTGCGCGACAGCGCCGAAGCCAGAGAAGGCGGCGTCATCGTCGATGCCGATCCCGAAGCCAAATTCGGATTCATCGTCGGCGTCATGCACAGACTGCACAAGGCCAATATCGAAAAAGTCTCGATGTTTCCCCGAAATGCGACCTAATATGCCTTTCATGTAACTGCTCATCCGGATTTATTAACTATATGAAAAAACTCTTCTTCATTTCCGCAGCAATTCTGGGGCTGTTTTCTTCGTGCGCATTTGCGCAGGAGGTGCTCACACTCGAAAAAGCCTGTGAGCTGGCGCGTCAGAACAGTCCCCAAATCATGGCACAGAAATATGCCGTAGAAGCCGCCGAGGCACAGTCGTGGGAAGCCTATCTCTACTGGACCCCGAAATTCTCGTTCAAATCTCAGGGTGGTCCGATGCCCAAAACCACCGATGTCACCGCTTCGACCGAGGATGTCTGGGATAATTTCTGGGATTCGTGGGGCATCACCACTCAGAACAGCCTCTCGTTCTGGATTCCGCTCTTCACCTCGACCAAGGTTTATCACACCAACAAGCTCGCCCAAATTGGCCTAAAAGTCGAGGAACTGCGGGTAGAAAACGAAATCATCAATGTCGAATACGATGTTTCGCGCGCCTATATCGGTTTGCAGCTGGCCAATGCCGCAGTCGACGTCGTCAAGGAAGCCGAAAGCTACGTCGAGCGCATCGAAAACGAATATCAGGCGCTGCTTGAGAGCGATTCCGAAAACGTCAAAGAAACCGACCAATACCGCATCGATATTGCCAAAGCCAATCTGTACAGGCTGCGAAATGATGTCGAAGCCAAACGCGCCTATGCCGAGCGAGCGCTGAGCGTACATACAAAACTGGAACTGCCCATTGTCGTCGAAGAAATGAACTTCGAGAACGTCAGCGAATCGCTCAAATCACTCGATGAAGTGATGGCGCTTGCCCACGAGTACCGCGGTGATCTCAAGCTTCTGGACAAAGCCGACGATGCCGCAAAACTTCAGGCGAAACTCGAATGGCTCAACTGGTGGCCCGAACTGCTTCTGGTCGGCAGCTACAGCTATAATTACAGCAACGCCGTACCCAAATATACCATCGATAATTTCTATGTTGGCAATCCCTATAACGGCCACGGATTTGGCGCAGGCTTTATGCTTCGCTGGGAACTCGATCCCGTCCGACAGGCCTTCAGAGTCCGCCAGGCCGATGCCAAAGCTGCCCGTACCCGTGCGCAGCACGACCTTGCCATTGCCGGCATCGATCTCGAAGTCGCCGAACAATATCAAAAAACGCTCAACGACCTCAAAAATATCGATATCACCTATAAATCACGCCGTTCAGCCAAACGCTTCCTCACACAGGAACTGCTCGATTACGAGGCTGGCGTGGGCAACGTCAACCAGATGATCTCGGCACTGCAGACGTTTATCGAGCAGCGATCGATGTATCTGTATGCCCTGCACGATTACCGGGTGTCGCTCGTCAAACTGCAAAAGACAGTCGGCACACCAAACACCGGCATGCTCATTGAAATCGGAACAACGACAGACGAAGAAGAGCAATGAGCCAGAACCAACCACCAAATCATCTGCCGACCCCACAGGGCAATCACGGCAGCGAAACAGCCATGCGCATTCCGCAGAATATCGAAGCCGAACGCGCACTTCTGGGCAGCATTCTGCTCGATGGATCGACTGCAGCTCTGGCCAGTGAACAAATCACAGCCGACGATTTCTACAACGAGCTGAACCGGTCCATTTTTCAGGCGATGATCAACCTGAACACCGCGAATGCGCCCATCAATATGGCGACGCTCTACGCACAGCTCATGCAGCTCAAGCTGTTCGAAGATGCCGGAGGAATCGCCTATCTCACCGAGCTTACGCAGCAGGTTCCGGCCGCAATCAACATTTCGCGGTATGCGCAGCTCATCAAACAGGCATCGCTGTTACGCGAGGTCGTCAAGATTTCATCGCAGGCCTATGTGCAGGCTCAGCTGCCGATGGAAAACACGACAGACTTCATCAACGACCTCAACCAAAAGGTTTTCCAGCTCACGCTAAACGATACGAATCGCGCCTACTATACTTCCAAAGAGGTGATGAATTCGACGTTTGCGCAGCTCGAAGAGCTCTATGGAAACACGAGCAAAATCCCCGGTGTGCCATCCGGATTTCTCGATCTCGACGCCAAAACGGCCGGATTTCGCCCCGGCACGCTCAATATCATCGCAGCCCGTCCGGCCATGGGTAAAACCGCACTGGCCCTGAACTGCCTTGCCAATGCCGCCATCGATCACCATGTGCCCGTCGCGTTCTTCTCACTCGAAATGACCAAAGAAGAGCTCGGAAACCGCCTGCTCTCTTCACGTGCGCGCATCCCCGGCGACAAAATGCGCACCGGCAACTTCGAAGACGATGAATGGAATCGCCTGCTGCAGGCCATGGAAACCATCATCAATGCCCCCATTTATGTCGATGAAACCCCGGCCATCTCGATCACCAAACTCTCGGCCAAAGCACGCCGCCTAAAAACCGAAGGCAATATCGGACTCATCGTTATCGATTACCTCCAGCTCATGACCGGAACAGGTGCATCCAACTCCCGCGAGCAGGAAATCTCCGAAATCAGCCGTAATCTTAAGAGTCTGGCCAAAGAGCTCAGCATTCCCATCATCGCGCTCGCACAGCTCAACCGTGGCGTCGAATCGCGCCCCGACAAACGTCCGATGCTCCAGGATTTGCGTGAATCCGGTGCAATCGAGCAGGACGCCGATATCATCATGTTCATTTACCGCGACGATTATTACAACCCAACTTCCGAAAAAAAAGGCATCTCGGAAATCATCGTCGCCAAGCAGCGAAGCGGCCCTACCGGTACCGTCGAACTCGCATGGTTCGGTCAATACACGCTGTTCGCCAACCTCGCCAAAGAACAGGACAGCTATTTTTAGGTCCTAAAACGCCTGGCGCTATTGTACAAGCTTGGAGCTTAGAGCCTGGAGTTCAAAGCAGGCAGATGAAAATCTATACGCAGCAGCGATCTCCATAAATCACCAACAGGTTACAATACAATTCCTGTGTCGCGTTTTACCTGCCTTTTGCATGCGTCCTCAAAGCATGCAGCATTTGAAACAATAGAAAGGCTCTGCCCCATCGTTCGGGTGATAGCTGTGTACACGATTTGCCGGTTCAGCAGCGGATGACCTGTGCGCATCGGCAAAAAGACCAAAACATGCGGATATCCCGAGCCCTGCGCCTTGTGTACCGTGATATCAAATGCAGACTCGATATCATCCGATGGGAGCACCGACATCGGGTATATGACGTATTCTACCCTTCTATCGCCTTCTTTATGCGGCTTTTTCAAAAGCAGGTAGAAAAGACCGTCTTTCTTCGACTGCAGCACAACACCAGAATCACCGTTATACAGTTTCAAAGTCGATTGATTCCGCGTGAGCATGAGCAATTGTCCCGCAAAAAAGTCGCCGGCATCATGCCCCAAACAGGCACAGACAATGCGATTTATCGTTTCGGCGCCAACGATTCCACTGCGTTCCGCCGACAAAATCCGCGCCAGCACAACCTGACGCCAGAGTTTATCCAGTTTTTCCTGTTGCGCTGCAAGATCGGCATTGGGATCGATGTCTTTGGCAAGCTCGGTTAATGGCGCGTAAAACCGCTCTGTCCAGCGTTTTACGATGATTTGGATTTGTTCCGCTGTATCTTTGGTGCTGCCATCCGCCAAGCCGCCCGGCTGTATGGTATGGATCTGGTCGAACACACGCCTTCTGTCTTTGAAATAGGCTGCGTCGTCTTTTGCCGTGCCCCAGTATTTATGAATTTTTTCAAACGGTTTGAACACTGTATCCGGCACATTCCGGATACTATGCGCAAAAACGCCGATGTTCGATTGATCATTAAACCGGTTGGATTCGATCAGTCTTACAACAAAATTGCCTTTTGTATCGAGCAAATCGCCCAGCACGGCACCGGCATCTACAGACGGCAGCTGGTCGGGATCGCCCAGAATAAAGATACGCGCACCTTTGGGAATCGCGGCCAGCAGCGACGCAAACAGCGCAATATCGATCATGCTCGCTTCATCGATAACGAAGATAGAATCTGCAGGAAATGTGTTGCTGGCATCCATCGAAAATGCACGGCCATCTGGCTTATACTTAAGCAAACGGTGAATGGTATAGCTTTCGAGATTGGCAATGGTTGTTTTGATGGGATCCGATGGGTCGCAGGGAATTTTTTCGATGGTTTCCGCAATGCTCTCCCGCATGCGGTCGGCCGCTTTGCCGCTTGGTGCAGCGAGATAGATTCTGTATGGCAGCATCTCGGGATGCTGTTTGAGCAAGCACCACAACAAATAGCAAACGACGGTTGTTTTGCCCGTGCCGGGGCCGCCGGTAATGATGAGGTTTTCGCGAATGCCGCGGCGAACTGCTTCCTTCTGCATCGGACGCAAAGTCGTTTGGGACAATAATGCATTCACTTGTGCATCGTCGTCGGATGCTTCGGTTGAGCCGCCAAATAACTCGCCAATCTTCTCCTCGATATCGCATTTCGCGTCAAAATACCGGGCGGCATAGCACCATGAAATGCCCGTTTCATCCCGACAGATCACAAAAGGACGCGTCGTTTGGCCATGCTGCGTCTTTTCCTTGAGTTTGCGGGCCTCGAAAAGCAACGGATCTGCAATCTCATCGTTGATGAGAATTTCGCGGATGCCACGGTCAATCACCTCGCAAAAATCATCAGAATGATAGGACGGCACATTGCCGCCGATGGCGGATAGATGGCACAAACCGTCCCATTTTTCCGACCATTTTTTGTTGAGTCTTTCGCAATCCAGCGCATAGCACGTGTTTCCATCATTCATCAGCGACAGAAAGATATAGAGCAGCTTTTGCGCATTTGGGCCAAGAGACGCACTGTCGCTTGCGGTTTTACGATCCAATTCCATAAGGAAGCCGTGAGAAAGCACATCTAGCTGCGTAATGGCGCGCACTTCGAGAAGCGCATCGCGAAACTGCTCAAGATTATCCTGCATGGGCGTATGTATTGTCTTTTCCATAGTATTTATGCCTTGGATGATATGAGTTGCTTGATCTTGTCGTAGCTGGCTTTAAGTTCCCTGAACGATTTCCAGGTGTGCGCATACACGCCGTTGCCAGTATTTGCAAGGCATCCGCGCACATACACGTAATAAATCCCACCGAAATGATCGCGGAAGATCTCTTCCTCGGTTTTGCTTTCGAAATCGGGGAACGATTTGAGCCACTTGATGAGACAATACGAATAGAGGACGCGCTGGATGGCGTAGTGTTCATCGACATTTTTCCTGATGCTTTCGGCATCGCAAAGCGTCTCGGGCGTCATGCGGTTCGTTTTCCAGTCGACAATGGCATACCGCCCGTCACGTAAAAAAACGAGATCGATGCTTCCCGTTGCATATGCTTTCAAAACGCTTCCCGATTCGTCTGCATTGAGCTCAAACTCCACCTCGGGAAAATGCGCGTTTGTTTCGAGATCACAAAGTTTAAATGAACCTTTTCCTTTTTTTCCGCCGCAGATGACGGGAAGCTTTGCATGCAGCGCATTCCAGACCATCGAAGTAGTCTGTTCAAGCACTTCATTATTGGCAATTCCAAAGCCCGCACGGATAAAAGAGCGCTCTGCCTGCTCGCGGATTTCGCTGCATTGTTCCGGCAAATCTTTGCGGCTGTCAGCAAAATCGATGCATTCAAAGACTTCGTGCACAGCGGTTCCGAGCTTCGTGCCGCATGGATAGCCTTCATATTTCGGTGCACGATCGGTGGATGAATATGCACATTCAACAGAAACGCCTTTGTCGGTGAATGCAGGCCCGACCGGAACGATATCATCGGCGATATCATCAGCATCATCTTGTCCTTTTAACAGTACATCGTCTTCGGCATCATGCGCAGTTTCGTATGATTCTGTTTGTCTGGCTGCATCAGGTCTGGTCGATTTGCGCGCCAGAGACGAATACGAGTGCTGATAAAGCCCACGCGACGGAATCATGTTATTGAGCAGCTGTATTTGTTTTTCCTGTTCCTCGGGCGTTGAAGATTCTTTCGGCAGATCGGTGTGCAGGATTTCTTTGACTGCAGCGCGTTCGTTCCAGCAATATCCTAGCAGAGCATTATCGCTGTATTCTGCAAATAGTTTATTATTATTAAGGTTCGCCATCGTGTTTTTCAGAAAACAGAGTTCCTTTTTCTTACAATCGTATTGCGGAATAACCAGAATTGATGAAGCTCTCGTATAAGCCACATAGAATAACCGCTGCCATTCCTGGTATAGCTCGATTTGATTCTGTTTCTTTGCATCTGAGCTAATGCCAAGACATTTCTGATGATTTGCATTGTGATAGAAATAACTGGCATTGGTTTGGGAATCATAGAACCCCACAAATCCTGCAACAGCAATGACGACGGGAAATTCCAATCCCTTTGACGCATGAATGGTCATCACCTGTACAACGTCAAAATCGCTGTTTCGGGCGACGAGATTGGCGTTTTCATCCTCTGTTGCTTTGCCGTTCTGATAGAGTTTTTGCAGATGACGGATGATGTCTTCCAGGTCACAATGCTGTGTATAGAGCCTATCCACGATGTATTGACCAATTTGCCTGAGACGTGCGAGTTCCTGCAGCCGCGTAAGATCCGAAAGCCTGTCCTGAATGCCGGTTCGCTGGTAAATGCACTCAAGCATTGCCGCCCATTTATTCTGTTTTGCGAGCGTCCGGAATTCTGCAAGATCCATGCGTTCCTTGCACAACGGGCTGTCGTAGCGTTCGTTTTCTGCATCAAGCAAATCGACGTTAAAAAAGTCGGTGATCAGAACTTCCGTAAGGAATTTTCTGTTCTTTTCCGAAAAATCGGTCGCATGAATGGCTTTGCACAGCGCCAGCCACGCAACGCATTCGCGGCTGTTGAATAAATTGGCTTCTTTATAGTGCAGATATGGAATGCCGGCTTTTGCCAGCGATTTTTTGATGGGTTCCATCTCGGATTTGGTTCTGGCGAGTATGGCAAAATCGCGAAACGAAACATCCCGCAGTTTGTGCGTCTCTTTATCAAAGACCTGCAGCCGGGATTTTCCCTGTGCATTACGTTTACAGCACTGCAAAATGATTCGAACGGCATCAGATGCGAATTCCTGGGGTGAAATGTCTTTTTTCGAAAGCCATACGGCGGGAACGCTCTCTCCGTTAAGTGTCGCGTCCAGTTTCTTATTATCATCGGTGGGACAATTGGATTCCTTAAATGAAATCCCCGTGTCTATAGCGATATCCAGCTGATATGCACTATTAAAGAACCCAGGCAATGCATCATTGCGTTTGAACAGTTCGTTGCATGCTTCGATGATTCGATCCGTCGAACGATAGTTCGTATCGAGCAGATAACGCCTCGAAAAATTAGCTTCCCTGGTCGCATTCATATATATGCTGACATCGGTATTCTGGAACGCATAAATCGATTGTTTTGGATCACCGACGACAATCAATTGATGGTCTGGATTCTCCTTGCTCTGCAAAAACAGCTTTTCGAAGATCTTCCACTGCATCTGGTTGGTATCCTGAAATTCGTCGATGATTCCAATGCGATAGTTTTGGCGCAGCTTTTCGCACAATGATTTGTCGATGGCCTCATAGACCGAAGCAATCATGTCGCTGTAGGATTGCAGCCGTGCATCGGCCTTGTACTTGCGCCAGGCTTTGTAGACAACGGGGATTTGACGGAAAATAAATTGTTGTTTAAGAGGATCATTTATATCAACTAAATTGTCACGGATCCATAATCGGAGATCAGCAAAATAATCACAGGATTTTCTTAATTCTTCGACTGTGCCTTTATAACTTGTAGATTGTCTGCCATAATCATTCCCGTTATAGTTTCCTTTTTTATCGATAATGCTTTGTACAAATTGCCAGACTAACCTTGGCTCTTCCTTGCCCTTCTTTCCCTGATTTTTAATATTAAATATCTCGTTTTTATACTTTTCCAAAACATCAAAATTCGCCTTAAACCCAGCAAAAATCGATAATGCGTCTTTTCCTTGCTGTGTATAATACTGATACAATTCTTCAGTTGTAAACCTGTGGCCATGAAATTCCAGATTATTAAGATTATCCAACACACTGGTATCCAAATCCTCCAGCTTCACAATACTGGTATCTTCTTCACCATCCGGATTAAGATAATAGGATTTCAAAGCATTCTGTATTGTCTCTTTGCAATCCTTAACCAATTTACTGGAGTTTCCCTGGAGCGCAAGCAACGTCTTGAATTCTTCCAAATTCGGCCATTCATCGCGAGCCAGTTTATCGATGAGATCTCCGACTTCGCCGTCATCCACGAGATTCATCGCCATGGTTCTGCCGGAATCGTAGGCAAACAGCCGCAGTGTCTTTTGGCAAAACGAGTGGATCGTGCAGATATCTGTCTGTTCCAGTTCTGCTCGCGCCTCTGCAAAGAGCTGTCTGTTCTCCAATGGTTTATCAAACAGCTTGTTTTCCGAAAGCACTTTGTCTATACGCTGTCGAATACGGTCACGAAGTTCGCCCGTCGCCTTTTCTGTATATGTGACGATGAGAATGCTGCGCAGTGAAACACCTGCAGCAATGCACTTCATGACGATCTGCTCGATCGTATAGGTTTTCCCCGTGCCCGCTGATGCATCAATGCTGTAGTTGTAGGCATTGCCGTCATAATCGCAAATATTCAGCTTATCAATTTCGAATTTCGTGCGATCCATCGTCATTTCTCCTCACTCCAGAACAGCGCATTCTGTGCATCTGCCGCCGCATTCCATTCTTCCGTAAATTTATCTTCGTTAAAGCCGACATCCTTACGCACATCAAACAGATCTTTCTTGGAAAAATACTGCCACGGACTGTCATTAAACCCGCTTTTCAGGCCTTTTTCGAAAGCTGCGAAATCTGCATGGTTTTCCTTTGCCGGGGAAACGAGCCATTCTGCAGGAATACAGCGATGCTCGGTTTCCATGCGATCGTATATTGTCTGTAGGATTTGCCGCGCTGTTTCCGGCGTCATGGTAAATTGGTTCTGACAGTTTCCCGACGACCAGATAGTTTGCATGAATACATTAATCGCCTGGTTATCCTGGTTTTCAGCCAACAGCGAAAGCGCAGTCACATAGAGCGGAATGAAATCCTTTCGGGTTTTCTTTTCTTTGGCTGCGACGCGATATACCCAAAGTGCTTGTTCATCTGTATGATTATACCACTCGCGTTTTCCCTGCAATGTCCAGGTTTTGCCATCATCGGATCGCATATCTATGGTGCAGCTGTCGTCACATTGCATCAAATCCGGATCGGCCTGTATATGCTGTGCTATGGCAATCGCATCGTTCCATAGCGCATCTTTCTCGATTTCGCCGAATACGCCGTCGGGAAAATAGCCGTTTTGCTGATATTCTGCGAAAAATGCATCCTTGCCGTCATCTTTGTTTTTCAATATGAAACTGACGCTTTCCTTCAACGCATACGACGACTGCAGGTGATCAAGCGCAATGGGTTCAAATGATACCTCTGTTGTATCCTCTTCGTCTTCGGCAAGAATCCTGGAAATATAGCAACGGAAAGGATCCTCAAGGAATTGGCGTATCTGGTAGAGCGAAACGCGTTCTCTGGGATTCGGTTTATGAGATGCATTCTGCCCGATTTGTGTATCCGCATCTTTTGTTTTTTTATTCTGCGTTTGCTCTTTTTCCATCATCCGCAGGTATGCAGCCTTATTGCGGAATGCGCGCGGCGTAAATAACTCCGCCCAATCCCGTTTCTCATCCAATGGTATTTCTATCACTGGCCATACGAGTTTGCGGTCGATCGCATCATCTTTTTTGAGTTTTCCTGCGTCCTTAAGCTGCGTTTCCACAGCATTGCACAGCATATCGCGGATATCATGGATGGGCGACGACGGATAGAACATCTTATCCTTTTGGAGATCGCAGTTGACATAGCTGATATGGAACTGCTCGCCAGTGCACATCAGCTGGCACAGAAATCCGTAGCGGTTACGGTCTGCGGGCTGCGTGTCGCCCGGCCAGCGGGTCGTGCATTGCCGCAAATCCAGCGAACGCGCTTCGCCAGTGCCCGGGAATTTCATCGCATCTGCGCCGATAAAAAACAGATACTTTACCGGAACAATCCGCGCCGCCTGAAACTGCATAAATGTAATGCCGCGAGCGAATAGTTTTCCGCCAGGAAGCTCGCTGTTGGATGCCGCAGCTTCCAGCGTCTGCGACACGCACTCCCACGTCAGCGCCGATTTTCCAGTGCGGAACATGGACGCCAGCAATTCCGCCGATTCTGCAATGCGCTGATAGACGATATATTCGCTTCCCATGCCTTTCGGAATTTCGGGCAGCGCAATCCATGAACGCACGATTTCCATGATGCGGGTGAGCATATCCTTGTCCACGGCAGAATCCCGCATAATAATCCACGTCTCCAAATCCTGAATGCACCTGGCAAACGCACAGAGCGAATCTGCATTTCCCGAATCGATATCGGCAAATGGTTCGTAAGACTGCGCTTCATTGCCATTGCCCACACGGCATGCGGAAAAACGCGCGGCGAGCATGCGCCGCACGCCGTTAATCCAGTCATTTTGACATTCTGCGCGGTCGCGGTAGATGTGCATCGCATCTACCCAGTTTTCCCAGCCTGCGACAAAATCCGGATCAATGCCGCGCACCGCCTGAACAATGGGATTGCGAACGAGCTCGAAAAACGCAGGACGCGTCAGGCTTTTATTGCGCTGTAATGCAAAAAGATCATGCAGCGCCCGTGACGTCATGGAATCGAAAGCCTCCGATCCAACGACAGTAAACGGCAAGCGAAGATTTTCTTTATCCCCCGGCGGCGTCTGGTCAAATACTTCATAAATAGCCGGACGGTATGCTTCGATATCAGGCGCCATCACGATGATATCGTTCAAACGCACTTCTTTGGTTTTGTCCTGCAGCAGCGCGCAGATCCGCGAGTGCAGCGCTTCGATTTCACGAAGGCGCGACGGCGCACCGGTAACCGAAAGAGAGGCGTCGTTTTCGAAATACCTGCCGCCCGTTTCGATCACCATATCCCCATCCCCAAACGCATCTGTGCGGTGCGCGACCATGCACTGCACCCGATTCAGGAGTGAGAGATTCTCTGGCATTTGCATCATTTCTTCTGCAAAACAAAAGCTGTACTGCGATGCAGAACACCACAGCCGGATATTATCGCGCCCTGCCCGCCCCCACTTTTTGAGCAATGTATTCTCCTGCTCAGGAACAGGCTCATTATCCTGTGACAGATAATCGAAATGCAGTTCTGCCGGACAATTCTCCTTATTCTTCCATTTGCGCCGAATCTTTTCGGGCACACAGGTGACATCCTCCCAAAACTCCATGCACGGATTCTGAACGAACGCAAATACAGTGTGGCTGCGCGCAAAATCGTCAAGAATCACGCGGTATGCCTGCCCCATGCCGGCATGCCAGAACAGAAATACCGGCGCATCACCGGCATAAAACTTCGTTCCATGCACATGATCCCGAATACCATCGTACATCTGCGCAATCGTGCGATATTGCACGCCTTCCGGCGCAAACCGCTCGATCATCGGCCTTTGCCCGTCTTCGCCATAAAACATCGCCGAATACAATTTATACTGCCAGTCCTCGGCCTCCGCATCGCGATGGGTGTCTTCTGCAGCAAAAAAGCGCGTATACAGCCCGCGTTTCCAGCAATCCAGTATCCCGTCTTTCTGCTTCGGATTAATCCCGCCCGGGCGCGTCGTCTCGTATTCCAGAAAAAGCCCCGCCATAATCGTCGCAAAATCGAACAGTCGATTCTCGTTAACCCCCTCCCCCTCGCCATTCTCAAGGTATTGCGCCACACGCGGACTCAGCAGCTGATATCGCAGCTGGCCGGTTTCATTCGTCTCCGTCAGCCAGACCATCATCGCGTTGCGCAAAATATCCGCCGAAAGCCGCTTTATCCTTTTATCCTTGTCGCGCCCCGCAAGAATCTCAAAAACGAAATCATCCAAAAAACGCATGCGCAGGTTCGCGATCACGCCGCATTGTTCGGTCCAACGCAGCCGAAACCACTGTTCCAGATGCCTGTCTGGAAAAATCACAGTCGGCGAATCCAGCGGTGAACGCCATACCGCCTTGATGGTTTTAATCATCGTATCTGCGAGATGCTCGTAATTTAACGCAAATTCAAGGTTTAAGCCTGTTTCGAGTGCCTGCATCATTCACCCCTCTGTGTATTTGTTCGGGGCAGCAGCCCCGTCAATCGTTTATATACATAACACATTTTTGATGATTTGGGAGGGGGCAGCGGCCCCCTGCGGCGCTATCGGCTGCGCCGATACGCGCCTACCCCCACTGCGGGGCTCCGCCCCGCAACGCCCCGGTCTGCATCTGTCCTCTGTATCATGCGCATTATATATATAATATAAATCTCTGTTATACGAATGTAGATATCTTATAAGCGGATTGATGGTTCAACGGCTTGGAGCCTGAAACTTACGATGAATCCACGCCATAAGCCATAAGCCATAAGCCATAAGCCATAAGCCATAAGCCATAAGCCAGCAATTTATATCTACACTCGCACAAAAAAGCCTGGATTTATATGTTTACAAAGTATATTTCTGAAGATAGATATTTTTTCGAATTCTGCGCTAAATATAGCATTCGAAGATATCACAAGAGTAATCCCCAAATACAAGGACAAACCATGATGTTAGCCGAAACCCCTGCCCTGCGCCTCACAGAACTCACACTTGATATGGCTCCCTCCATCCACGAGAACTCACTGGATGATGAAACCCGAAAATATCTGCCCGACGAAGTCTTTGAAACGCTTGAAGATGCGCAGGAAACCATCAAATTTTTAATATCACAATATGGCGCATGCAACGGACCATTGGTGTATGCAGTGATTCGAAAGGCAGATAACTGCAATGTCGGCTATGTGCAGATGGTGCCTCGAAAAGATCACACATGGGAAGTCGGCTATCATATCGGCAGCCGATATCGGGGCAATGGCTATGCAACAGAAGCCGTAAGCGCATTTTTGCCCATTATGGCCAGAACCATCGGCATCGAAGCGATCTATGGCATCTGCCTCAAAGAGAACATCGCCTCATGCCGCGTGCTGGAAAAGTGCGGGTTTGAAAAAACGTTTGAAGGCCTGGGAGAATATCAGGGAGAGCGCAGAGATATTGTTAAAGCTGTATGGCGCATCGTGCGGTGAAATGCGCACAGAATGCACCATACAATTTGCTAATCCTCCCTGCACTCGCACTGGTTCGATACGCATGTTCCCTTTTTGCCCGGCGCAATGGTTGCGCAGACATCGTCACATTCTCCATCGACAGTGCCGGAGCAAATCAGTCTCGAAACATCCACGCATACACACTGTTCTTTGGCACAGGCATAGAGCTGATTCGCGCCGGTTTGCCGGCAATAATCGGCGCATTCCTCGGCCTGTGTGCAGGATTCTGGTTTCTGAACCGTCTCGGTGCATTCGCATTTTTGCGCGACACAGGATGCGGTTTTGCCAGGCGCTTTGAGCGTACAAATGGCGTCGCATTTATCGCGCGAAGGATCTCCAGTGCAGGATTTGTCGATGCATGCACATGTCTCGGCGACGCAGACCGCTTCGGCATTGGCGTTAGAGGCGCAATGACTCTCGCAATCGTCATGATTTGAGCACTTTTGCACTTCGTTCGACCCTTTGGGCAAACAGTTGCAGGTATTTCGAATGCATGCTGCCACAGTTCCCGGCTGATACATATCGCAAATCTGTTTGCATTTATCGGTCACATCGCCATCACAGGCCAGACTGGCTTCGTCGACGCATTTGCATGCACCATCTGTACATGCATACATGATGGCGTTGTTATCGTAAGTTCTGCACATATTTGCGCAGTCTTCGGCGACTTTGCACATGCTGTTCGAATCTGTACACGAAGCGCATGCGACGATTCCAAAGCCCATCAAAACGGCCCATCCCTTACGCATTGTCAATCCCTCCGCAAGCCTCGGATAACGCCATATCGATATCAGCGACCACACTGGCGAGATCGGCTTTACCCAGCATCATATCCGCGACGTAATCCAAAAAGCGCGGCCCGATTTCCCGAATGGTCGTGAGAATACACTCGCGCCATTTGCCGACATCCTTTTCGAAAACAAGAATGGTCTGCGCCGCACGGCGCTCGATAGAAGCCTTTGCCATCTGTTTGAATTTTTCGCGATGCGCCCGTGCCATGCGGCCCGTAATCAGGCCGGTCACCCCGATATCGAGCAGTGAGATGTGGTTGTCGAAAACCGAAATCTGGGTATCGCCAAACGCCCCGGCTTTGCCAGGCTGCATCACATAGTGATCGACGATTTCGAAAGAAAACTGCATATCGTTCCAACGAATCCAGTCGCAGGTGCAGCCTTGTGCGTCATCATCCTGGATTTCCCAAACCCTGGCCAGCATGGCCGCGATTTCGTCGTGGCAGCGCGATTTGAGCGTCTGAGCGAATTCATCGAAGCTGGCATCGATAAAGTCTTCGAAATAAGCCTCGACATCCGCGATGGAAGCCTTATCGATTTCGCGGGGCATCGCCTGTAAAAACGCGGTTTTGAACTGTCCGGTATCATCCTGGATTTGAATCTTGAGCAAATCCATCATATTCACAACGATCTCGAGCTGCGTATCGCTGGGTTTGATGCCGCCATTGACGGATTTGAGTTTTTTGCCGATATCCATGCGGGCATCTCGCGGCAGCACATTGATATAGGCAGCAACAACGCCCAAAAAGCGCAAGATATCGCGCATTTCGGCGCAAGCCCGATTCTCGGCGCGCATGCGGACATTTTGTTTTCGCACACCGATTTCAGCTTTGAGGCGTTCGCGAAGATCGGCCATATCGCCGATCGCCTGTTTTTTGGACGAAACCATATAAAACAGTTCGTTGCCAATGATCGGAGATACAGCGGTTTCGACATGCGCACAGACATCGAGCCATTCCTCTTCATCCAGTCTGTCGCATTTGTTGATCACGAGAATTCTTGCCGCATCCGCGTGAATTTTGGCGAGTTCGCGAACGACATTCTGTTCCGCGCGGGTCATGGCCTGAGAAGCATCGAGCACGAACAACAGGATATCTGCACGGTTTATGTAGCGGGCGAGGTAATTCTCGCGCGACATCGAAGCCTCATTCAGGCCCGGGGTATCGACAAAGACGCAGTCCGATTCGAACGGCGTTTCGCGCAGTGAAATCTCGATGCTGTCTGCGCCATCGGGAATGTTTTCGAAAGCGCCCAGGCGCAGATGGTTCTGCTGGTAATCTTCCCAGGTCCAGGTGTCGATAACCGAACCACCGCCCCGCACAGTCACCTTGGTTTCTGCGGCACCGAACCGAATCGTCGTATCGAGTTTTGTCGTCGGCGTCACGCCATAGGGCAGCACCACCATATCGATAAGCGCATTGATAAGCGACGATTTGCCGTGATTGTATTCGCCGACGACGAGCACATACACAGACTGCTCACTGCCGGACTCCAGATATTGCTGCGTCCATTGGCTGGCCAGTCTTTCAAGACCCAGCTGTCCTGCAAGCGTAACAAGTTTCGAAGATCGCGTGAAATCAGGCATCGCAGATGATACTCCCGGATTTGACCATAAACAGCCGATTGACGCAGTCGATGCTCAGATGCTGCCTGGAGGTTGTGGTTAAAAAAGTCTGAACCGTGATACGGTTGAGATGTTCAAACAATTTGCGATTCCGCACCGGATCGAGTTCGCTTGAAACATCGTCGAGCAAAAAGACCGGCTCTACCCCGGCCTCGGATTTGAGGCAATCGATTTCGGCCAGTTTCAAAGCCAGACTCATGGCTCGCTGCTGTCCCTGGCTGGCAAATAACTTTGCCTGACGACCGTCGAGATTCAAAGACCAGTCGTCGCGATGCGGTCCTGCCTGAATTTGCTGGCGTGCGATTTCGCGATCCCGCGAGGTGCGAATATAGTCACGCCACATGCCGATGAGATCGTCACAGCTCATGGTATTCCCATCGCCAAAGACGATTTCGGATCGCATTTGCGAGCTTTTGTATACAGGCAAACAACGCAGTCCGTCGTCAAAAATCGAAGCAAATACGCGGCAAATATGAGGCGCCATCAGCTTAAAGTATTCGTAGCGGGCCCGAAGGATGCGTTCTCCATATTTGAGCAACTGTTCATCGTAGGCATCCAGAAGCGTGTGATCGGGTGTTTCGCTGCGCAATACCGCAGATTTCTGTTTGCACACCTTCTGATATTGATCGAGATCGACCAGATACGAAGGGTGCAGGTTAAAGACCATTCGATCGAGCGCACTGCGGCGATTTGCCGGAGGTGCCTGCATAAATCCGACATCCATCGGCACGAACAGAATGGCCCGCAGGATGCCGAGATAACTGCGCACGCTGTTGCACGGCATACCATCGATATAAGCATGACGCACACGCCCGGACAGCTCCAGACCAAGCCGTGTCTGGGCATTTCGATCGCAAACGACGGCCGAAAGCTGTGCACATTCCTGATCGAAACGAATCATATCGGGAATGCGGTCTGCACGAAATCCCTTCAGAAATGCCAGCGTATAAACCGCTTCGAGCAGATTGCTTTTTCCCTGCGCATTATCGCCATAAAAGACGTTGAATCCGGGGGCAAAGTCCAGGTGCATATCGTCGAGATTTCTGAACCTGCTGATATCGATCGACTGAACAAACACTACGGTTTTACCTCCACGCCCCGTGTAATCGTCTGACCTTCGACCTCGATGGGCGCAGGCAATTCGGTGCGGGTATCGATTTCGCGGCGCTGCAGCTGCACGAGGTTTGGCCAGGCTTCATGCACCTCGACACCAAACCCCGGTCCGAGCAGACGGACACTGGCGACGATCGACGGATGCTGTCCGGATATGCGTATCTTTTTAACCGTCGTGGTCTGGCTGAGCAAGTCTTCCAGCGGCATTTGCACCGGTGTATCGACAAGCGTATCGTCCTCACCGGCTTCGAGCACCAGAACCGGCGTCGCCTGCATCACAGATTTGGTTTCGACCTGAACTTCAAGCGTCACCACACCATCGGCGTCGGTTTCGACCTCATGGATTCCGATCTCAAACGGCAGAACCACGGATGCCTGTGATGTTCCGGCATCATCGGCCACCACACTGTCGGAAGCGACATTTGCATCCGGCTCGTTTTTTTGTGTCGAACAGCCACAAGCCAGCAACAGACAAATACAAAGACTCAAGAAACGCAGCATCAGCTTACCCCGCAAGATCAATAAAACGCACACGCGCCCTGGTGATGTTATTGAGCAAAGAGCGAATCTGAACGACTTTATCGGTCTGAACGCTCAAAGCGAACAACACGCCATTGGCGGTGTAATCTTCCGATATTTTTACCAGTTTATGTTCGGTCATCAAGCCATAGACGCCATAAGTATCGGCGAAATCGACTTCGAATCGAATGGTTTCGCAGGAGACGATTTCGGATTTTTCGGCAGTTCTGAGGCACTCGGCCACGGTATTGCCATAGGCTCTGACGAGCCCGCCGACGCCCAGTTTGATGCCGCCGAAATAGCGCACGACATGGGCGAGAACGTTATCGCACTGCTGACCGTCGATCGCGGCGAGCATCGGTCTTCCGGCGCTGCCGCCAGGTTCGCCGTCATCGTTGAATCTGTACAGTTCACCGATTCTGTATGCCCAGCAATTGTGTGTGGCATCGGCGCACCTGAGCGAAGCGATCGCCGCCTGAACATCATCCAGATTACCGACTTTTACGCAGGTCGCAATGAAGCGGGATTTTTTAATCTCGACTTCGAGTTTTGCTTCGCCACACAGTTCAAACATCACACGCCCCGGTCTAACAAATGGCCCGGGGTTGGTTTATAGCACCGAACAGGCGCATTGGATACAGGTTTGAACTGAAATTGAACAACAGAGCAGAAAAAGGCTTTGTTGTACGAGTGTGGATGTTGTGTAAACAGATTGATGGCACAACAGCTTAAAGCTTAGAGCTTGGAGCTTGGCGCAGTTCCATGCCCCCCCAAAGCTCAAAACCATTTGGAGTCAGCAGAGCCCCGCAGGGGCGACACATTTTAACCGCGGGTAAAACCCACGGACAGCCTCGCTAACGGCCCAAAGCTGATAAGCACAATACAATCGCCGCACAGCGCAAAAAAAAAGACAGCATCGTGGTGACGTACCCGCGTCAAAACGTACCGTTGCTGCCTTCCGACCCTGGCGGATTGGTAAATCTTCGTCACATCACCACGATGCTGTCTCATACGGAGAGGGTGGGATTCGAACTCACGATACCCTTTCGGGGTATACACGATTTCCAATCGTGCGCCTTCGACCACTCGGCCACCTCTCCAGAATAGCAGAGGAGGAAAAGGGATTCGAACCCTTGATACGGCAAGCCGTATACGTGATTTCGAGTCACGCGCCTTCGACCACTCGGCCATTCCTCCACAGACTATTAAGACCGCAATTTTTCAAAGAATTCGTGAAGGATATTGCTGCACTCATCGGCGAGCACGCCTTCATCGACTTTAATCCGGTGATTGAGCCTTGGGTCTTCGCCGAGGGCGAAGAGAGAGCGCATAGCACCGGCTTTTGGGTCGCGGCACCCAAAGACGACTCTATCGACCCGCGCCTGCAACAAAGCGCCTGTACACATGATACAGGGCTCGAGCGTTACATAGAGCGTAGAGCGCATCAGCCGCCAGTTTCCGAGCAACTCGCTGGCAGTTTCGAGAGCAAGGATTTCGGCATGTCCGATAATGCGATTATCATTCATGCGGCGATTGGAACCCCAACCGCAAATCCTGCCATCGACGACGAGCACAGCGCCGACCGGAACTTCCCGCCGCACAAAGGCATCTTTGGCAAGTCTGAGCGCTAACGACATGTAGTGCTTATCTAAACTGGCCATAG
>JAEEGL016335001.1_pt1 | contig 29196 bp, 26 predicted proteins | sample 9134231 | NCBI WGS metagenome assembly JAEEGL01 (sample SAMN16246548, study PRJNA631951) | gut metagenome | biome: gut microbiome; feature: rumen; material: fiber-attached | host: Bos | place: Iran: Karaj | collected 2018-10 | reverse complement strand
ATTGTATCACTGAAAAAATCCTTACCATGGGAAAGGACAATAAGTTCCTTATCTACACCGGATGCACCGTACTCCACATAGCTGTTGTCCTCTGAATTAAGGTAGTAAACGCTCTGATAGTCATTAGCGAGTGCCAGTGCAAGCCGCGCAAAGGTAAGGTCTTCATTCTTTTCGATCTCTTCAAAACCGTTATGTGTATCGGATATGCTCATTTTCGATCCTCCTTTTCCACGGTATGGTTTATAATTATTCATTATAATTATAAACTATTTTATGTCATTTTTCAAGAGTTTTCGGTCATTTTTTCAAAAAAATCCGGAAGCCGCGTGACTTCCGGATCTATTGCTTATTTGAGGAACCCGTTTATTATCTGCTCTTCGGCCTCAGATTCAGTTAAACCGAGAGTCATGAGCTTAACGAGCTGCTCACCTGCTATCTTGCCTATGGCTGCTTCGTGAACGAGCTGAGCATCTACGTTATCAGCTTCAAGCGACGGTACAGCGAGTATGCGTCCGTTGTCCATGATAATCGAATCACATTCTGTATGTCCGCTGCAAGGAGCTTTTCCGACGATGCACATATCAAGCTTCTGATAAGATTCGTCACGCGCCACAGAACGCGATACAACATCGGCGCTGGAACCCTCACCGTTCAGATCTATCTTGTAAACGCTGTAAGCCTGTTGAACTCCATGAGTCATCAGACGTTCATGTACCACAAGCTTCGCGTCCTTTCCAAGCTCACCTATCGTAGTGCGGCGGGTAGAATCCACTCCCTTTATCTGGACCATTTCCATTTCCATTGAGCTGCCGTCTTCCATATGGACCTCTGTCACAGGGTCAAGTATACGTTTGCCTGTGCCTTCACCGGAACCGTAATGCTTTTCAACGTAACGGACGCGACTGTTCTTTCCGATGAAGAAGCGATGTATGCCGTCATGCTCGGAGTCCTGTTTTCCGCAGTTGTCGATGCCGCATCCCGCGACTATCAGTACATCACAGTCATCACCTACATAGAAGTCATTGTACACTGTCTCCTTCAGGCCGCTTTCACTGAGTACCACGGGAATATGGACGCTTTCGTTCTTTGTACCGGGCTTTATGCGGATATCTATGCCGCTGACATCGGATTTCGGTGTTATCTCGATATTCTCGGTGGATTGTCTGCCCACCGACTGACCGTTTGCCCTGAAGTTATACGCACCTTCCGGTACTTCATGAAGCTCTGCTATCTCTTTAAGAAGATTGAGCTGAATAGGATCCATTTTAAGCATATTATATAATCTGCACCAACAAAGGTGCTTCTCCTTTCATTTTGATGCGGATCTGCCATGCCAGATCCGACAGCCTTTGAAATAATACTGAACGGATTATTAATCATCATACTCCGCTTTCAGTGACCTTGTGGCATACATCGGTCGCATATTTCGTGCCTATGATCTCCGGCAGTATTTCGTCCTTGGCGCCCTGCTTTACTATTTTACCGTCAGCAAGGACTATTATTTCATCCGCAATATTCAGAATACGCTCCTGATGTGAGATAACGACTATTGTTCTGCCGCTCTCCGCAGCCCTCATATTTTCAAATATGCGTACAAGGTTACTGAAGCTCCAAAGATCGATACCGGCCTCGGGCTCATCGAACAATGCAAGCTTTACGTCACGCGCAAGTACCGTCGCTATTTCAATTCGTTTCAGTTCACCGCCGGACAATGAACCGTTAACCTCGCGATTGATATAATCCTTGGCGCAGAGGCCTACTTCGGACAGATATTCACAGGCCTCCGCTATTTTTATAGGCTTTCCTGCCGCTATACGCAGAAGGTCGAGCACTGTAAGGCCTTTGAACTTCACAGGCTGCTGGAACGCGAAACCGATACCAAGTTTTGCACGTTCGGTGATATTCTTGTCTGTAATATCTTCACCGTCGAGGATTATGCTTCCTTCGGTATTTTTCACTATACCCGCGATTATCTTTGCAAGCGTCGATTTTCCTCCGCCGTTGGGACCGGTTATCACTACAAATTTGTTGTCGGGGATAGTCAGCGTTATGCCGCGGACTATCTCCACCTTAGTGCCGTCATTATCGGCTCCGAATGATATATTTTTAAGCTCAAGCATTTTTTATCTCCTTTCTTTTTGCCATCCTGCCGGAAAGACATTAATATTATACCACAAAATAAAGATAATGTAAAGCAAAAAGCATAATTTTCCCGCATATTGTTTTTGTTGACTTAAAGCCTCATATATGCTATAATTGAAGTTAACGGAACTTAACACAGAAAGGAGTATCCCATGGCAATCAAGGCAGCATTTACGGTACCTCATCCCCCGCTTATCGTACCACAAGTCGGCAGAGGCGGTGAAAAGCAGATAGAAGCTACAACCCGAGCTTATGAACAGACTGCGGAGATGATAGCGGAGCTCAGACCCGACACTATAATCATTTCAAGCCCACACGCTCCCATGTACACGGATTATTTTCACATTTCCCTGGGCAGCAGAGCGTTCGGCTCGCTGTCTGATTTCCGTGCTCCCGATGTGCGGTTTGATGAGGAATACGATGAAGCACTCACACAGACAATTTGCAGGCTTGCAGAAGACAGGGGCTTCCCTGCCGGCACGCTGGGCGGAAAAGACGGTTCGCTTGACCACGGTACTATGGTCCCGCTTTATTTCATACGTCAGAAATATTCAGGCGGCAGGATAGTACGCATTGGGCTTTCCGGTCTGCCGCTGACCGAACATTACAGACTGGGACAGCTTATACAGGAGGCTGTTCGCGTTACAGACACGGATGCCGTATATGTCGCCAGCGGCGATCTTTCGCATAAACTGCAGGATTACGGTCCTTATGGCTTCGCGCCGGAAGGTCCGCAGTACGATGAGCGGATAATGAATGTGCTGTCGCGAGGTGCTTTCGGAGAACTTCTGGAATTCGACGAGAACTTTCTGGACAAAGCCGCAGAGTGCGGGCATCGTTCCTTTGTAATAATGGCCGGAGCTATGGACGGTATCGCAGTAAAGGCCGAGCAGCTGTCTCATGAGGGCATAACCGGCGTAGGCTACGGTATATGCACATTTTATCCTGATGGCACAGATGAAAACAGGCATTTCCTTGAGCCTTTCATCTCAAAACGCGACAGAGAACTTGCCGAAAAACGGGAACGTTCAGACGCTTATGTAAAACTTGCAATAAATTCACTGGAAAGCTATATCGTGCGCGGTGAAAAAATACCTGTGCCGGACGGACTGCCCGATGACATGATATACAAGCGTGCCGGAGCCTTTGTTTCGATACACAAGCAGGGACAGCTCCGCGGATGCATCGGTACCATAGCTCCCACAAAAGGAAGCATTGCCGAAGAGATAATACAGAATGCCATAAGCGCCTCGACACAGGATCCGCGTTTCGATTCCATTACTGCCGACGAACTGCCGCTTCTGGAAGTGAACGTAGATGTACTTGGTGAGCCGGAAGATATCGCTTCTCCAGATATGCTTGATGTAAAACGCTACGGTGTCATAGTCACCAGCGGCTATAAACGCGGTCTCCTGCTGCCGGACCTTGAAGGCGTGGACAGTGTGGAGGATCAGATAGATATAGCGATGCGCAAGGCCTGGATACGCCCGGGCGAGAAAATCAAGCTCCAGCGATTCGAGGTCGTACGGCATTATTGAGGTAATATAATGGCAAAATGTGATGTATGCTTCAGGCATTGCGAGATTAAGGAAGGGGCTATCGGATTTTGCGGAGCGCGTACCTGCAGCAGCGGCAGAGTAATCGCCTCCAATTACGGTCTCATCACTTCGGCAGCGCTCGATCCGATCGAAAAGAAACCGCTTCGGCATTTCCACCCCGGCAGTATGATATTATCGGTGGGAAGCTATGGCTGCAATCTCCGTTGTCCTTTCTGCCAGAACTACGGTATTTCATGGTCTGAGCAGGCAAAACACGCTGCGGACAGCGCACAGCATATCACCCCGGCAGATCTTGCCTATGCCGCTGAAAGATATAAGGACAAAGGCAATATAGGTGTGGCATTCACATACAACGAGCCTCTTATCGGATACGAATTTGTCCGTGATACTGCGAAGCTCGTACATGAACGAGGGCTGTATAATGTCATGGTCACCAACGGAACGGCGGAACTTCATGTACTGGATGAGCTCCTGCCTTACATTGACGCTATGAACATTGATCTCAAGGGTTTCACAGACAGCTTCTACTCCGGCATACTCAAAGGATGCCGTGAACAGACGATGCGTTTCATCGAGCGCGCAGCCGGAAACTGTCATGTAGAGGTTACTACTCTCATTATCCCAGGCGAAAATGACACCGAGAACGAGATGCGGGAAATAAGCGGCTGGATCGCAGGTCTTAGCGGCGGAAAGGACATACCGCTGCATATTTCCCGTTTCTTCCCGCGTTTCAATATGACAGACCGGGCAGCGACAGATGTGGGACTGATATATCGTCTGGCTGATATCGCCCGTGACAGACTAAATTACGTTTATACCGGTAATTGCTGATTATACAGTATATTGATATAATAATTATTTACCAGGAAAAGAGGCATTCGTAATTAATGAAAAAGAGTTTTCTGATTTTGGTCACACTGATCTTACTGATCTTTATCGGTGCCTGTGGAACAGGAAACGGTAATAAAAACAATACAGGAACCACAGCAGGTGCTGTAACCGAAACAGCAGTCATCGAAACACAGATTTCCGAAACATCGCCAAGCGATACCTCCATTCCGGAACAGACATCAGTTCAGATGCAGATACCGCCCGCTGAACCTTCTCATCTGATAAACAGAATGACAGAATTTGAACGTGCTTACGCCACCAAGCGTGATCTCACACTCATCGACGGTTCCTTAAATACTCCGGACGTAAGGCTCGAGAACGTGGTCGTAACAAAAGAGGCTATTGCTGTATTGAATCACAGAATGGTTGACCGCGGCTTCGAGACCGAAGAAGAATGTGAGGAAGCCATAGCTCAAGCCGTGGAATATTCTTACAGCGAAGCTATGATAAACGGAATTATATACAACGATTTTATACCGCCGAAAGACTACGACGGCGGGAAGCTCGATTACCTCTATTATGACGAACTGACGTTTGACAACAAGGAAGAATACTTTGACTGGCTGCTCGACTATTACCTTAAGGAGCAAAACCCCGTCAGAAGCGAAGCCGAGAGATATATCGAGACAACAAAAGCGGTGTTTGACGCTATAATAAACAGGACATACACCGAAATGCCGGACAGGTATGAGTCATTTGAACACGTTTCAATAATGGCAGATCCGCTGGCCGATCTCCGCTTTACATGGGAATATGACAAAGCTGCGCTGGAAAACATTAAGGACCGCATCGAAGAATACAGCGTATATGACGAACAGCTCGGCATGGAATTCATCGTTCATGTTACTCTGCCGCTGCATTATGACAGTACTGAAACATACCCTGTATTATTCCTGACAGACGCAGTATGGAGACTTAACGACCACGCGGCACTTTACAAGGCTATGGAACGCGGCGAGGCTGCCGATGTTATCCTTGTCAGCCTCGGCTGCAATTATAATATCAAGAATGCAGACAACTTCGTGCGTTTTGAGCTTCTTATCTCAAACAGAAAAGGACTGCTCGATTTTGTCACCGATGACCTGATGCCTTATCTCTGCGAAAACTATAACATCGACTGCGATAATTCTACGCTCTTCGGTCATTCGATGGCGGGGGTATTCTCGCACTATGCGCTTTATAATTCTGATAAGTACGAAAACCAACCCTTTGGCAGATACATCATCGGCAGTCCCGCTCTGTTCAATCTTTACGACTATTATACAGACCTCGGTGCGGAGGACGCTGTTAACGACTACGGTTATTTCGACAGGAATGCCTCACTTGACAAGAAAGTCTTTCTCTGCGGCGGAGAGCTCGAAGATCCGGATTACAAGGATCAATACCAAGGACATGACAGTACTCTGGAAGGTCTGAAAAAGATAAACGACCGGCTTGAAGCACATAACGCCGATGTCACTTATAAGCTGTATGAGTCGCATCATTATCAGTACGTTCCGGATATGCTTTTGGAGTATCTTCTAAAAGAATATCCGGCTCACTGATTATCAGATGCCATACACACTATAAGGGAATGAAGCGGTAACGCAAACGAGATAAACGGGATTCTCCAACTTCTTATTTACGGAAATTTTAAATAACTCAATCAATTATTATTAACGATCAGAGGCAATACTATGTGCATGCTTAACGAAAAATACACAGTGAGATACAATGACAAAATGATCGGCACCTATTACGTTTATGATAACGGTAAAGTAACCTACCGTACTGCATGGGGCAGCCCGTGGGATATCGGCGGGGAGCTCGCAGCTCTGAAACTTGGCAAGACCAAAGAACATTCACAGCCAATAAAAACTCTCAGCAAGCTTATAAATGACAATAACCGTGTCCCGGGGAAAAAGCGCCTGATATATAAGGACGGACCCGTATCACTGGAACGCACTCCTAAACCTACTGATGAGAGTTATTCGGTTTACAGGCGCGCAGCGAAAGAGAACGAGCCGGATTACTCCCCATTCCCCCATGACGCTCCACACTACGAAGGCCCCAATACTCCAAAGGATATGCGGGAATGGGCTTCGTGGTATATCTTCAACAAAATGGACGACGGCACCTATGAAGCTGAACTTGACGAAGCGTGGTGGTGGGGCGGCGGTCACAATGACGGCGGGACTATTCGCAACGAGATACCCGAAGAATGGTTCAGTCTTTCTTATGATAATTTTCTCTGCAATGTGGTAAGGCTCTCGGCAGCCGCGCACTATGGATTCACCCCGCAGATGCTGAAACAAAAAGAGGGATTGAAGGAATTTTTCGGATTTACGGACTGACATGAAGGGAGGACGGTATGATATCTTCGGAAATACTTGATAAATACTGCCCTTCCCTGTCAGAACTTGACCTGATATATAATTCGGAAAACGAGGACATGGAATTTCCCTGGCTCTCCGGGATACGCGAACGGCTCCGTAGCGAATTCGGCTCCCGTGTGCTTACTGTCGGACATCGGGCCCTGCGCGGTGATATGCACTGCTTCACACTGTATTGTTACAGCAAAGGCGACTCGGATAATATACCACATATCGGCAGATCCGGATTTATGCGCTCTCCTGCCGTCGAGGAAATGATAAGAACACACTGTCACGCCGGTGCGAAGATAATGTGCCTGATAAAAGAGCCGGATTTTCTGACTTTGTATCGAAACAGGCTCACAGAAATAATATCAAAGGAGCAGCGCAAGACGATAGAAAGTTTCTTCAGCGGGATACCGCTGGTGTATCTTCACATCGGCAATCCTGTAATCTGTGTTACGGAAACAAAAGAGGATGCCGCAAAACTGATAATAAGCGACGAACTCGGAACCATAAAGCGGCGTATCTACACGCTTCTGAAAATATATGATAAATACAATGCACTGCTGGAAGAGGACGCAGCGATCTTCACAGATCATAAGGAACACATGGACAAGATGCCTTTATATGGCAAATGGGTGGAAGATATGACCAAAAACGAATCATCAATCTACGAAAACAAACTTGCAGCCTATGGATTCGAGCGGAAATGCCGCGAAAAAGCAGCCCGCATGGTTGCAGAAATGACACAGGACGAAAAGCTCGGACTGCTGTCCACTCACCACAACGCAACAGAACGTCTTGGCATGGGCGAATTCTGGATAGGCACCGAAGTAGCCCGCGGCTTTGTCGGGCGTGAACCGGATAGATACTCCACGGTATTTCCACAGCCTGTGGGACTTGCCGCGACCTTTGACCGAGAGCTTATGCGTGAGCTTGGTATTATAGCAGGTACCGAAGCAAGAGCTTACTACAACCGCGAGAAAAAAGGCGGTATCATGTTATGGGGACCCACAGTGGATATGGAGCGCGACCCGCGCTGGGGACGCACAGAAGAAGCCTACGGTGAAGACGTATGTCTTGCGGGAGAACTTACATCCGCATATACTCTCGGAATGGCCGGGCTCTCCGATGACGGATATTATATGACCGTTCCGACGCTGAAACATTTCTGCGCCGACAACAACGAAGACATTCGCGTTAACTGTGACGCTTATATTCCTCTGCGGCTGAAATACGAATACTATTACGCCGCATTTGAATATCCCATCCGCAAAGGCGGAGCACGCAGCATAATGACAGCATATAACGAAATAAACGGTCTTCCGGCGATCATGAATCCGGAACTTGAAACCATGCTGAAAAATGAATGGGGTCTGTGGTTTGTCGTAAGTGACGGCGGTGACTTCACGCAGAATGTTACCGAGCATCATTACTGCACCGATATGTCGGAAGGATATGCACTTTCGCTGAAAGCCGGCTGTGATACAATGACAGACCATGAGAAACCTGTCAGAGCTGCCGCCGAAAAGGCACTTGAACGCGGACTCATAACATGGGAGGACATCGACCGCTCGATAATCAATACCGTAACCGCAAGACTTCTGACCGGAAATATCGGCGGCTGTGAATACGACAATATCGGAGATGAAGTTATCGACTGCCCTGCTCATCGTGAGACAAACCTGCGGGCAGCAAGAGAACAGCTCGTTCTGCTGAAGAATGAAGGTATTCTTCCGGTAAAGGAAACACCCGCAAAGATCGCAGCTGTCGGCGCTATGGCTGATGAGATGCTCCGGGACTGGTACACCGGATATTACCGCGACGGTGTTTCGATATTACAGGGGATCAGGAATGAATTTCCCGAAACAGAGATCGTACATGACAGCCTGTGGGACAGAATTGCTATAAAAGCACCAAACGACAAATATCTCTCCGCACATGAAGACGGAACAGTCAAAGCCGACGCAGACGAGATCGGCGAATCGGAAATATTCGAAATACAGGACTGGGGCGAGAACTGGACCAATCTGTTCTCCGTCAGATATCAGAAATATACCAGACTATCGGACGGAGACCTCAGACTGCATAACCGCAGTATTTATGACTGGTTCACACGAGAGACCTTCAATATCCGTGAAACAAAGGGCGGTGTTCTCATCGAGGAATACCAGTTCCACAAGCGGATGAGTGTAGATGTTGACGGTAATGTGAAATTCATCGCAAAACGAGCAGTCACACCGGAACAGGTGTTCATCACAGAGACCGTAAGTACCGGGACAGAGCGCGCGGCGCAGCTTGCCTCAGATTGCGGACTTGTTATATACTGTACAGGAAACTATCCCGTTCAGACTGCCAAGGAATGCTATGACCGCAAGACTCTCGCTCTTAATGTCCAGCCCGGAATGGCGGTAAAGCTGTGGGAAGCGAACAACAATACTGTTATGGTGCTCGTATCAAGCTACCCCTATGCGATCAACGACGAAAACTCTCTGCTTCCCGCAATAATATACACGACGCACGCGGGAGCACACCTCGGAACTGCTGTGGCGGAGACCTTATCCGGCAGGAACAATCCCTCCGGTCACCTTCCCCTCACATGGTACCGTTCGGAAAATGAATTGCCCGACATTCTCGACTATGACATCGAAACATCGGGCAGCACATATATGTATTTTGAGGGCAAGCCGCTGTATCCCTTCGGATACGGACTGTCTTACTCCGAATTCGAATACGGTAAGCCTTCTGTCACCGTTACGGACGATCATATCCTGCTGAAAGCAGATATCACCAATATTTCGGAAACTGACGGCACTGCGGTCATTCAGGTTTATTTCACCATGCCGGACTCGGCAGCAAAACGCGCATCTAAAAAACTCTGCGGCTTTGAGCGCGTATATATAAAGTCCGGTGAAACAGTAACAGCCGAAGTCACAATAGATTCAGATATCCTGCGGATCTATGACGTGCGCTCGGGAAGAATGATCGTCGAAAACGGAAAATATCTCTTCTCCGTGGGCGCGTCGTCCAGCGACATTCGTGGTCTCGCGGAAGCAGTAATAGAGACCGGTGAAAGTATCGGAAAGCGGCCCTCACACTTCGGTGCAGCATCTTTCGAAGAATGTGACAATATCAGAATACACAATTCCCGCGCTTATGCTGCCGATACCGTTCGTCCGAAAATGTGGAACGGAACCGTAACATACAGAGGTATTGACTTCACAGCCGGTCAGACAGTCACAGCAATGATATCCGCGATACTTGGAAACGACACTGTGACATTTACAGCCGGCGGACAGACGATTGAGACGAAAACAGTCGTTTCCGACTTTTATGATGATTTCAAAAAGGTCACCGTTTACTTTGACAACACCGCAGAACTTCGTTCCTCAGACGAACTCAGGATCAAGCTCGCTGAAGGCATGACACTTCTCGATGTTGAGATAACGCCGTAACTTATTCGTTCAATGTTCGTCTGACGGCGTTATGCCAGCCGTCAAGCAGAGATTTTCTTTCTTCGGGCTCCATGTGGGGCTCGAATGAGGCTGTTTCGCACGGGATAGAGTTTATCTCGTCGATACTTCCGAAATATCCGCAGCCAAGCCCCGCGAGGAAGCACGCGCCCAATGCCGTGGTCTCCACATTCGCGGGTCGAAGTACTGTCCGAGCTGAAATATCGGCCTGAAAGCGCATAAGGAAGTCATTGGAGCTTGCTCCGCCGTCTGCCTTTATCGTGCCGGGAACAGTACCGTCTTTTTCCATAGCGGCAAGCAGATCGCTTACCTGGTAAGCTATCGCTTCGAGAGCGGCACGTACAATATACCGCTTGCCGGAACCCCGGGTAAGTCCTGTTATAGTTCCTCGCGCCGCGCTGTCCCAGTACGGTGCGCCAAGACCAACGAACGCAGGCACAAGATATACTCCGCCGTTATCCGGGACACTTTCCGCTATACGCTCGGTCTCTGCCGCGGTATCAATCAGTTCAAGCTCATCGCGCAGCCATTTTACTACCGCGCCAGCAATGAATACAGAGCCTTCAAGAGCGTATGTCACTTTACCGTTTATCCCCCATGCTACCGTTGTAAGCAGCCCGGAGGACGAACGCGCGGGCCAGCTTCCGGTATTCATCAGCAGAAACGCGCCCGTACCGTAGGTGTTCTTCACATCACCCGCAGAGAAACAGCGCTGACCGAACAGTGCAGCCTGCTGATCGCCTGCACAGCCTGTTATCGGTACAGACGCTCCGAATATATCCGGCAGCGTGCTGCATATATAACCGGAGGAATTCACAGGCTCCGGAAGCATACACTCGGGGATATCAAGCAGTTTCAGTATATCCTTGTCCCATTTCAGCGTGTGAATATTGAACATCATAGTACGGGAAGCGTTTGAATAATCAGTAACGTGGGCTTTTCCGCCGGACAGCTTCCACATAAGCCAGCAGTCTATCGTTCCGAACAGCAGTTCTCCGCGCTCGGCTCTTTCACGGGCTCCATCCACATTGTCGAGTATCCATTTGAGCTTGCCTGCGCTGAAATAAGGATCTATCAGAAGCCCCGTCCTCTCCCGTATAAGATCAGAGTGTCCGTTTGCGATCAGTTCTTCACATAGCGGAGCGGTACGCCGGCACTGCCAGACTATAGCATTATATACAGGCTTTCCGGTAGCCTTATCCCATACTATAGTTGTTTCGCGCTGATTGGTAATTCCTATGGCAGCGATATCGGCAGCTGTAATACCTGCCTTTTCAATCGCCGTGCGGCATACTTCAAGCTGTGACTCCCATATTTCCTCAGGATCGTGCTCCACATATCCGTTGCCCGGATAAAACTGCCGGAATTCCTTATGCGCCACGGATACCACATTTGCGGACTTATCGAATATTATCGCTCTTGAAGATGTGGTACCCTGATCTATCGACATAATGTATTTCATATTTTTGTCCTCCCGTTCTGAGAAAAAAGTCTGTAGGTGTTGATCGTTACTGTCTCAGGCTTTGCCTCGGAATGAGGTCCAACTCTTGTTCCCGTGAAAACAAATCCGGCTTTCTCTATCACGCGGTTACTGCCGATATTTTCACGGACAGCCTCAATGGAGATCTCCTTATAACCGTCCTTGAAGAGCTCGTCAACAACAGCCTTCAGAGCTTCGGTCATATAGCCGTTATTCCACCATTTGCGCCCGGAGCAGTACCCTATCACCGGAACATTGCTTTCTATATATTCCACGACATCTATCATTCCGATAAGCTCGCCGGTCTCTTTCAGTTCGATGCCCCAGCGATAACAGCCGGACTGACCGTATTGTTCCAGCCAGCTTTTCAGCACTCGTTTCGTCGTATCAGCGCTTGTATGTACGTTCCACGTCATATAGCGCGGCACTTCCGGGTCGCTTGTCCAGTTGTCGAACATAGTCTGTCCGTCCCCGGCTCTGAGGTAACGCAGTTTAAGTCTTTGTGTTTCAAGCTCTCTCATTTTTTCACCTTTGAAAAAACAGTCCCGTTCTGCGAACGGGACCGCATTTTTCTGCAAAATATTATCAGATACTTATCATTGCTGTCATAGTACTGAATACTTATGCTCACGCCGAAATTCCGTATCATGAGCAGCGAACAGCAGCTTACTTTCCAAGTGCTCCCTTTACGGTAGCAACAATGTTCTCGGCCGACAGACCGAATTCCTTAAGCAGTGCAACAGCAGGTCCGGAGTGACCGAAAACGTCCTTGACACCGATCTTGATCACCGGTACAGGGCAGGTCTCGGTAACTACCGATGCAACGGCTGAACCAAGTCCTCCGATAACACTGTGTTCTTCTACCGTAACTATCTTTCCGGTCTCACGGGCAGCTTTCTCAATGATCTCACGGTCAATAGGCTTGATCGTGTGGATATTGATTACGCGTGCGTCTATTCCCTGCTCGGCGAGAGCCTTGCCGGCTTCGATAGCTTCGGCTACCATAAGTCCGGTCGCTATGATCGTGATGTCCTTGCCGTCTTTTATGGTTACACCTTTGCCTACTTCGAACTTGTAGGTCTCGGGATCATTGAACACCGGCACAGCAAGTCTGCCAAAACGCAGATATGTGGGTCCCTTGTAGTCAGCCATTGCGAGTACCGCTGCGGTAGCTTCAACATGATCTGCGGGATTGATGACTGTCATGTTCGGTATAACGGACATGAGGGCGATATCCTCACAGCACTGATGAGAAGCGCCGTCCTCACCTACCGAGATACCGGCATGAGTTGCGCCGATCTTTACGTTGAGGTTCGGATAACCGATGCTGTTTCTTACAATCTCAAACGCACGTCCGGAAGCGAACATAGCAAACGAGCTTGCAAATACAAGCTTGCCTGTGGTGGCGATACCTGCCGCCACGCCCATCATATTAGCTTCTGCTATACCACAGTCGAAATGTCTGTCGGGAGCGGCCTTTTTAAAGATGCCTGTCTTTGTTGCCGCAGCCAGGTCAGCATCGAGTACCACCAGGTCGGGGCGGATGTCCAGAAGCTTTATAAGAGCTTCTCCATAGCTTTCACGAGTTGCTTTCTTATCCATTCCTGTCCCCTCCTTACTTCTCAAGTTCAGCGAGATGAGCTCTGAGCTCATTCATCGCAATGTTGTACTGTTCTTCATTGGGTGCCGCGCCATGCCACGAAACATTGTTCTCCATGTAGGAAACGCCCTTGCCCTTTGTGGTCTTCTGTATTATCACAGTGGGCTGACCGGATATCTTCTCGGCTTCATCGAAAGCCTTTTCGATCTCATCGAAATCATGGCCGTTTATATTTATAACGTGCCAGCCGAAGGCTTCAAACTTTTTGTCGATCGGATACGGATTCATTACCTGTGTGATCGGGCCGTCGATCTGAAGGTTGTTGTTGTCTACGATGTAAACGAGATTGTCAAGCTGATAGTGAGCTGCGAACATTGCAGACTCCCACACCTGACCTTCTTCAATCTCACCGTCTCCGAGGATAGCATAGACCTTGTAGGACTCATTGGATATCTTTCCGGAGAGAGCCATGCCGCAGGCTGTGGAAACGCCCTGTCCGAGCGAGCCTGTACTCATATCGATACCGGGGCATTTTCCAAGGGAAGGATGTCCCTGAAGTCTCGAGCCCTGCTTGCGGAGAGTCTTGAGCTCTTCCACAGGGAAAAATCCTCTCTGTGCGAGAACCGAATACAGTGCCGGAGCTGTGTGTCCCTTTGACAGTACGAGCCTGTCCCTGTCCTCCATTCCGGGATTTGCGGGATCAACGTGCATTCTCACCATATACAGATATGTGAGTGTGTCAGCAATTGACAGTGATCCGCCGGGATGACCCGCCTTTGCGTTGTACACGCCCTCGATAACGCCCATTCTTACCTTGGTAGCCGTAATCTCGAGGTTCTTCTTGAGTGTTGCGTCCATAAGTTTTTTCCTTTCATTTATATTGATTTGCCAAAATTTATACTATTCCGAGACCAGAGCCGACAGAATGTACGACTGTACGCACATAGCTTTCGAATTCCGGGTTCTTGTCAAACGCCCTGATAAGATACATGAAGTTGCAGACGCAGAAACCTATCTTCGCTGCTTCCTCGTCGGTAACTTCGCGGACTATTGAATCAAATTCCTCCGCAAATGGCGCTATTTTATCCATGCTTGTTCTGATTCTGACGCTGACGTTCTTTGCAAGTGCCAGGCTGAATGTACCGAAATTCAGCGTTACATTATAGTCAGACGGTTCGGAAAGTCTGCCCTGATACCGCTTACGCATTTCGAGAACATAATCCCTGCTTTTACCGGTGAGCTCCATTTCAAAGCGGACAGCTTCATCGAAGCGCTCCCTGAAGCTCTCGTTGACAAGCAGACCGAGATATATAACGGAGAATTTGTCAAGAAGATAATCCACGACCTCACCTCGTACAGTACGGTCTTCCTCTGAAAAACCGCCTTCACTGCCCAGCGCAGTATTCTCACGAATAGTCTTTTCATCCGTCGCCGCCGTGTTTCCGAAATATTCACCTATCAGAGCCGATATAAGATCAACAGTGTAAGCATTAGCCTGTGCACCGCTTTGTTCCATTCTTCCCAGCTCCTTTGTCCTATATTTCTGTAAGCTGTCATTCCGACAGGTTCCGCATACCCCTTATATGCTCAATTATTTCCCTCATCGGGGAACTGTTATTGTCACGGACTATGAGGTCTGCCGCTTCTTTAACACTGTCAAGCGCATTCGCTACGGCTACGCCAAGGTCGGCATCAGCGATCATTGCACGGTCGTTTCCGTAATCTCCCGCCGCAACAACAAATCTATCATGCAGTCCCATTATCTCTATCAGCTTCTTTACGCCTGCGGCTTTACTGATACCTTCCGGAAGCATCTCATAATACATGGGAGATGAATGTACCCAGTTCACTCCGCCGCAGCAGTGCTTATTCGTAAAGTCGATAACGCTCTGCATCTTTTCCGGCGGATAAGCGATCAGAACTTTGAATCTGCCCTCATCCGGAATTTCTTCAAGTGCCGCATAGGTCGGGATAAGTTGCTCAAACGCCATGTGTTCGACTACCGTCTGGTTGTTGTCGGTAACGTATACCTGCTTTTCGTGCAGTATCTCGACGCCTATATCCGGAAACTCCTTTTCGAGCATTCTTATATAATCATTGGATATTACAGGCATATCACTGTGCCAGAGAAACTTCTCCGCTCCGAAATCGTAGACTCCTGCCCCGTTAAATATGACGCACGGAAAATCTATACCGAGAAGTCCGATAACACGCTGTGCCATAGCCACTCCACGACCGGTCGCAGCCGCGAAAAGACCGCCTCCTGCCCGGAACTCCGCTATCGCCTGCAGATCATCCTCGGCGATGTTCTTCTCATCATCAAGCAGAGTACCGTCGAGATCTGTAACTATCAAAACTTTGCTAAAATCCATACTATTCTATACTTCTCAGAAACTTTTTAAAATAATCCGGCAATTCGCTTTCAAACTCCATATATTCTCCGGTCACCGGATGTACGAAACCGATGATCTTTGCATGAAGGCATTGTCCGTTCAGAGAGGCGGGTTTTCCGTTCCCATAAACGTCATCGCCTGCTACAGGATGTCCGATATAAGCCATATGGACACGTATCTGATGTGTCCTGCCCGTTACAAGCCGAAGCCGCAGATGCGTATAGGCGCTGTAATTACGGATAACACTGTAATGAGTGATCGCCTCACGGCTGTTCTCGGCTGTGACTGCCATTTTCTTGCGGTCAGACTTGCTTCTGCCAATCGGGGCGTTTACAGTGCCGCCTTCCTTAATATTTCCGCAGACCACAGCTTCATATTCTCTTCTGAAGCTGTGTACACTTATCTGCTCTGCAAGACCGCGGTGTGCAATGTCGTTTTTCGCAACTATCAGCAGGCCGCTGGTATTCATATCTATGCGGTGTACAATACCCGGACGGGCTTCACCGTTAATGCCGGAAAGACTCTCTCCGCAGTGATACATGAGTGCGTTCACAAGGGTGCCGGAATAGTGGCTGTGAGCCGGGTGTACTACCATACCTTTCGGCTTGTTAACTACAAGCAGATCATTGTCCTCATAGACTATGTCCAGCGGTATATCCTCCGGCTGTATTTCCGGATTCTGCGGCTCCGGTATCTCCATACATACGGCATCGCCTTTTTTCAGCTTGTAATTCTTCGGAACAACAACATCGTTGACCTTACAGCTGCCGTTCAGTATAAGTGATGCAGCATAAGACCGGGTGATCTCACCGTCCGATGCTGTTGTGACTGCTTTGTCTATGCGTTCGCCGTCAGTTTCCGCAATAAATTCAAGCGTTCTCATCGGACTCTTCACCGTTCTGTGGATCTACAGATTCGTCCGTTTTTTCAGACATTTCCACTTTTCGCTCTTCTGATTTTTTCTTCTTATCTTCCCGGAACTCGTCGATTATAAGGGTAAGGCAGAAGTATATCCCGCCGCATACGGCACAGATATCGGCAAAATTGAATATGGCGAAGTTTATTATGCGTACATCTATAAAATCGACAACATAACCCTGAAAAGCACGGTCTATGAGATTTCCGAAACCACCACCGGCAATGACCGACGCGGCAATTATATCATCGAGCCTTTTCGCCTTGCCTGAAAATATATACCATTCCAATACCGCAATGAGCAGAATTGGCATCAGTATAAGCAGTACGGTCTGACCCTCAAGCAGGCTGAAGGACATTCCCGTATTCTCACAATATGTGAAATTGAGCCATTCGGTGTCTCCGAATTTAAGCAGCGATATCGAATTGACCGGTTTTACATACTCAATAACGAGATACTTTGTCAGCTGATCTATACCTGCCAGTGCAAGACTTATGAACACCGAGATTATATAAATCACAAACGATTTTTTTTTCAAAACACTCTCCATTATACAGTGCAGAGCCATACATAACTTTCTATGCACGGCTCTGTATTTATTTTCTTAATCTATCGCCTTGCAGCAGCGCTCACAAAGGTTCGGATGTGCAGGATTTGTTCCTACATAAGTGGAATATGTCCAGCAGCGTTCGCACTTTTCGCCTTCTGCCTTCACAACTGTTATCGAAAGGCCCTCTACATTGCCCTTGAACTCGCCTTCGCCGTTCTTGTCAGTCTCGACCTGTGATACTATGAACGCTGTCGCAAGCTCGGGAAGTATATCACTGAGGTCATCGGAAGTATGGAGTATGACTTTCGCCTCAAGGGATTTGCCTATGAGCTTTTCGTTGCGCTTCTTTTCAAGAGCCGTCAGGACATCATCTCTGATAGCGTGTATCTTGTCCCACTTAGTGGTGTCTATAGATACACCTGTCTTTTCCGGCATCTGATTGAATACAACATTTCTTGCGTCGTCCTTGCTGCTCTTGGGAAGTTCCTTCCAGATCTCATCGGCAGTGAATGTGAGGATAGGAGCGACAAGTCTTGTAAGTCCGCTGAGTATTACATACATTGCTGTCTGTGCCGCTCTGCGGTCTATGCTGTCTTCTTTCTCACAGTAGAGTCTGTCTTTGATGATATCGAGATAGAAGTTCGACATATCAACTACGCAGAAACTGTTTATAGCATGATATGCATGGAAATAATCCATGTCGTCATAAGCAGTCTTTACCTTGCCGATAAGTTCGTCGTACTTGGTAAGAGCCCACTTGTCGATCTCTGTCAGCTTATCGAAAGATACGCAATCCTTATCAGGATCAAAGCCTTTGCCGTTGCAGAGGTTACCGAGGATAAATCTCGCGGTGTTCCTTATCTTGCGGTATGTCTCGGAGAGCTGCTTCAGGATATCCTGTGAAACTCTGATATCGCTGTGGAAATCCAGCGATGTTACCCACAGACGGAGCACATCAGCACCATACTGCTTTATTACTTCCTCAGGCACGATATAGTTGCCCTTGGACTTGGACATCTTTTCGCCCTTTCCGTCAACTATCCAGCCATGTGTGCACACAGATTTGTACGGTGCATGACCGGTAGTCGCCACGGAAGTGAGCAGCGAGCTCTGGAACCAGCCTCTGTACTGGTCACAGCCCTCAAGATACATATCCGCCGGAGAAGAAAGCTCATCTCTTTCATCCATTACGGCAGCCCATGTGCATCCGGAATCGAACCATACATCGAAAATATCCATTTCCTTGGTGAATTCACCGCAGCCGCAGTCGCACTTTACGCTTGCAGGAATGAATTCGGAAGGATCCTTTGCATACCATGCATCCGAACTCTCTTTGCGGAAAAGATCGGATATAGCTTTTATCGTTTCGTCATTTACGATCGGCTTGCCGCATTTCTTGCAGTACAATATCGGGATCGGAACACCCCAGCGTCTCTGACGGGAAATGCACCAGTCGCTTCTGTCGCGAACCATATTCGTGATACGCTCTGCACCCCAACCGGGTATCCAGTTGACTTCGTTTATTGCCTTTACCGCATCATCAGCAAACTTGTCAACTGAGCAGAACCACTGTTCGGTCGCACGGTAGATTATCGGCTTGTGGCAGCGCCAGCAGTGCGGATAAGGATGGACTATCTTCTCGATAGCGAGCAGAGAATTCGTCTCGTCGAGGTCCTTCGCGATCTCCTTATTAGCCTGATCGGTGGTAAGGCCCTTGAACTTTCCGGCTTCCTCGGTGAGTATGCCCTTGCTGTCTACAGGTACTACGATGTTGAACATTCCCTTGTAGCTGCTGCATACTTCAAAGTCCTCAAGACCGAAGCCCGGAGCGGTATGAACGCAGCCGGTACCGCTGTCAAGCGTTACATGATCGCCTACTATGAGCGGGGACTTTCTGCCCATGAACGGGTGCTGTGTCTCAATAAATTCAAGCTCCTTGCCGGTGAAGGAACCTATTGTCGAATACTTGCTTATCTTTACAGCGTCCATTACCGTAGAAACGAGCTCTGTTGCCATTAACAGATATTCGCCGTTGGAGCGGCTGTTCTCGTCCTCGATGTGAACGAATGTATATTCATAGTTAGGGCCGAGGCAGATCGCGAGGTTTCCGGGCAGTGTCCATGTAGTCGTTGTCCAGATAACTACCGATGCTTTTGAAAGATCTATGCCAAGGCCGTCAAACTTACCCTTTGTATCTGTGAGCGGGAATTTTACATAGATAGAATGGCAGTCATCATCCTGGTATTCGATCTCTGCTTCAGCGAGTGCGGTATTACAGTCAGCGCACCAGTAAACAGGTTTGAGGCCCTTATACATAAGTCCTTTAGCAGCCATTTTGCCGAATACCTCGACCTGCTTTGCCTCAAACTCGGGCTTTATTGTAAGATACGGATCGTCGAAATCACCCCATACACCGAGACGCTTGAACTGCTTTTTCTGATCATCGAGGCATGAAAGCGCGAAATCACGACAGCATTTGCGAAGCTCAACGGGATCGATACTTGAAGCACTGCTCTCCTTGCCTATCTGCTTGAGAGCCTTGAGTTCGATCGGAAGTCCGTGGCAGTCCCAGCCGGGAACATAAGGAGCCTGGTAACCCGTCATCGACTTGTACTTTACGATTATATCCTTTAATATCTTGTTGAGCGCCGTACCCATATGGATATCACCGTTTGCGTAAGGAGGGCCGTCGTGAAGAATGAACTTGGGAAGACCCTCATTCTTCTTCTGAAGCTCGTAATAAACTCTGTCCTTTTCCCACTGCTCAAGCCAACCCGGCTCTCTTGCCGGAAGATTACCGCGCATAGGGAACCCGGTCTGCGGAAGATTGAGCGTTTCGTTAAGATCCTGTGCCATTTCTTTTTGTCCTTTCATTATTTATTGTTTATCTTCTCTTTTTCTTATGATTGTTTCTGTTATTGTCATTATTATTGCTGCCGAATTCAAGCTTATCGTACTTCGAACCGCCGTTGGCTGTTCTTGTGGGACGCGTTGTGAGGAAATCCGGCAGTTCAAGACCGCCTTCATCATCGTCTTCGTCATCATCATCGGTGCCAAACGCATTCTCTACAGTGAAGCTTCCGTAACTGCCTTCGTCTTCCTGCTCGGGTTCTTCTTCAACTATAAGTTTCTGCTCCTGTTCCGGCTGGGCTGCAGGGATTTCAGCCGCCGTCTCATCGATCTCTTCAATCTCTACGGATTCATTTTCGCTTACTTCTATTCCGGAAATGGATTCAACGACCTTTACGTCAGAATCTCTGTCCTCTTCAACGACAGGCTGAACCGGTTCCTCTATCTCAGGCACTGCTATATTCTGAACTCCCTGCTGAGCAGCGATGAGTTCACGAAGATTATTGCTGTTATGTGTAGCGGCATTATTCACAACGAACTCATTGAAGCACTGCTCGGGTATCTTCTTGATAAATTCAATATGATTCTGATACTCTACAATGATGCGTGTTCTGAAATCTTCGGCTTCACGCTTTGTGCGGTCGAGAACTTCCTTGTCAAGTTCGGTCTGTATCTCCATTTGAGTATGGATATCGTCCTTGGCTTTCTTAGCTTCTTCTTCTATGCGCCTTTTTTCAGACATCGCTCTGGCAATGATCCTATCGGCTTCGGCATTCTTTTCCGCCACATAGTCGTCGATCTCCTGCTTTCTGTCGGCGGCTGTATCTTCCGCTTCTCTGATTATAGCGGCTGCTTTCTCATTAGCGTCGGAAATAATGGCTTTACCAGCCTTCTGTGCGCCGAGCAGTGCGTCTTTGAGTGCATCCTCGTCTTCGCGGTATTCCCTGATCTTGTCAGCGCAGACCTGAAGTTTCTTTTCAAGATCAGCGTTCTCCTTTTTAAGCTGTGAGAACTCCCGAGCGATATCGCCGAGTACTTCATCGACCTCTTCCTTTTTGTAGCCTCTCATGGCTTCTGTGAAGCTTCTGTCGATAATGCTGTTAATATCCATTGTTATCCTCCGTTCTTCCGCTCTTTTTTTATTTTTGCGGTCAGATATATTTTTTTATCGTTATCTTTATTCTTCCTTTTTTTGTCTCTGCGATATCATCGGAAATCACGAATTTCCCATGTCCTCTTATAGTTATGATATCACCGGCTTCTATCCTGTCACTTATGCCGAGACATTCGGAATAATTGAGCATAAAATTACCCGAGCGGATCAGTTCAGCCGACTTTTCCCGTGATAGACCGGTAATACCGCCGACGATACAATCCGCTCTGAGTGACGCTGTATTTATTGTAATATCCTTCATTTCCGCGGGCTTCACTGCGTTAAGTGCGTTATTATTCAGTCCGTCCGACACAGTTACCCCGATTCTGCCTACAGCTGTGATACAGTCGGTTATCATATCTCTCGCCGTCTTTGTGCAGAATACGGCAGCAGCACCTTCTCCGATGAATATATCACCTACTGTTTCACGCTCTATACCAAGTCCCATGAACGCGCCGAGAATGTCGCGGTGTCCGGGTTTGTCTGCTTTGCGGAACGTAAGTGTCAGGGTATATATCGGGAAATCACCGGGTTCAGGATCCATTCCTTCCGGTGCGACACCGATCATACGCCGCACACAGGCTTCATTCCCGCCCCACAGAACTATGCAGATATCGCGCCTTTTGCCGAGAAGCTGCTCCGCTTCATATTGCTCACGTTCATTGAGAAACGCTGAGAAGACAGGCCGTCCGCGCTTGTCTGCGAGGACACAGATATCCTCAAGCCGCGCAGAGAGAGCGGACTTTCCCGCAGAGTTTTTCATCAGATGAAATCGTTGTTGTTGCCGAGTTCTTCAATCATATCGCCCGATATATCAACATTAACGGGAACAATTATGTAAGTAGTGCTGGCAATTCGCTTGAGGTCTCCGTCAGCAGCATAAGCCACACCGCCGAGGAAATCAATGAGCCTGTTGGCTACGTCCTTGTTGGTGTTGTCAAGATTGAGCACAACGGTCTTCTTGTTCTTGAAGTGATCTGCTATCGCAGCTGCATCCGAATACTTTTCGGGCTTAACGACGATCACCTGAAGATGAGTGGTCGCGGGTATGCTCATCGTTCTGGTGCTCTTGATCGTAGGTCTCTGAGAATCGTAATCATTGAAGTCGATAGCTGACGGCACGTCATTGCCGTAATCATTTTCCTGATCATAATTCTCGTCATTTCCGTTCAGACCCGTGATCTTCTTGAATTGATCCATGAATCCCATGTTGAATCCTCCTCCTCCCGTGCTGATGACGGGATCGCTGAATATATATGAACTATCTGTAAATCCTCTGTCCGTAGAGTCCGCTGCCTATTCTTACAAGTGTTGAGCCATGTCTAATCGCAGCCTCATAGTCACCCGACATACCCATTGACAGCGTATCGATCATATACCTGCTGTCACCGCTTGTCCTGCTTTGCAGATCGGTGAACAGCCTGTACATCTTTTCAAAATACTTTTCCGAGCTTCCGTTCACATCGACCGGCGGTATTGCCATAAGACCGCGCAGGCGGACATTTCCGAATTCCGCAACTCTTGCTGTAAGCTCGTCCAGCATAGCAGGCATCACACCGCTTTTGCTTTCTTCCTCACCTATGTTGACTTCTATAAGTATATCCATTGTGATTCCGGCATTCGCAGCTCGCTTATCTATCTCTGCGATCAGCTTTTCGCTGTTCGCGGAATGTATCATCTTCACTTTGTCGATGATATATTTTACTTTGTTTGTCTGGAGCCCACCGATAAAATGTACTTCCGGCTGACCCTCATATTTGTCTCTCTTATCCAGAAATTCCTGAACACGATTTTCGCCGAGCAGTGTCACGCCGTTCCGAACCGAAAAGCTGACTATCTCAGGATCAACTGTCTTTGTGACCCCCATAAGTCTTACCGCGTCCGTTCTTCCGGCAGCGAGCTTCGCTTTTTCGATGTTCTCTTCTATGCGCTTTATATTCCCGGCTATAACGGAAAGTTTGCTATCCGATGATCTTTCCGTCATAAAGATCCCTTCCTTCAACAATTATATTGTCATATAACGCAAGATACCCGTCCTGGCCGGATGTATCACGCACCAGCGTGTAATCCTCTTCGGATAGTATCTGGCTGATCTTTCTGAATCTGACAACTATACCGTCCTGTATGTATACTCCGACGCTTCCGTCCTCCGGATTCATACGCAGAGCCGAATTCGGTATCATGATGCCGATATGGTCATCCAGCAGTAGCCTTGCCTGCGCGACACGGGAACCTATGAAATCCGCAAGGAACATATCGCATTTGAATATCGCGATGCTCCTGCCGTCAGTCTGCTTAGTAAGACTGATTATCTCTGCTTTTACATTCTGTCCCGAATTTCCTATGCGGAGTGTTACCTCTGCGCCCTGGAAAACTGTTCCGAGTCTTACTGTATCGAGAACAGCCGCCATGTACCATGTATAGTCACTTACGAGTTTTCCGATGACACCGGCGGGATTTTCCTGACGTTCCTCGGCAGCCACGATCTCTTCTATCTGTTCCGCCGTGAGATCATATACCGTGGTGGTATTAAGCTTGTTCTCATAACCGTCGGCCTTGCTGATGAAATATCCTGTTTCGGGTATCGTTATCTCATAAGGCTCGTAGGTTATCCGGGAACGCAACTCCGAAATACGGCTCTCTATGCTGCTTATCTTGTCATCAAACGACGTTTCAGTGCCCTTGACGATCTCACGCTTGCTCTGAAGATTGAGAAAATCGCTCTTCATCGAGGATGCAGCCTCATAATCGCCATCGTAGATATACTGCATAAGATCGGAGTGTTTTTCGCTGATCTGATTGGAAAAAGACTCAAGCTGCGAGGTATCGGCACCGACAAATGCCTGCGCATCCATGAGTACCGCTTTCTGCTCTTCGAGTTCTTCTATCTGACGGCGGAGAACTATGTCCGATCTGTTCTTATAAACTTTCGCTATTACAGAATTCTTTCCAACCTTTGAACCGTCGGAATGGGTATAGCTGATTATGCCGTTGACATTGTAAGAAACGAGCTTTTCGTCCCTGACATAAACGCCTTTGAATCCGATAGCTTCGGTCGCTGTATAGAGCGTTGCCGTTTCTGTCCGCACCGGGCTGCTGAAACTCACCACTATCTGGTAGCCCACCATCACGATCAGAAAGACACCTATTACGACCCATATTATCCTGGTGGTAAACGCCCGTCTCTTATCCGATTCTTCCATCGGCAATTATTCCTTATTCTCTCCGTCTTCCTTATCGAAAGCGTCCAGCAGAGAAATAGGTCTGAGCGGTGTTATTGTGGAAATAGCGTGCTTGTAGATGAGATTCTGTTTGCCGTCCGTATCAAGTATCACCGTATAGTTATCGAACCCTTTTACGATACCCTTGAACTGGAATCCGTTGGTGATATAGATAGTAACGGGTATTCTGTCTTTTCTTGCCTGATTGAGAAATACGTCCTGAAGATTGAGTTCCTTAGCCATGATGTTTCCTTCCTTAATAATCCTATCCCACAGTTCCGCAGCCTGTCCGTATTCAGAGCGTAATTATGTATTCCGGGCATACTGCGATACCATACTTAGTTATTATATCACACTTTACTGGAAAAATCTATATTTTTTTATTAAATTTTCTGCATTTTTTACAATTTCATCATAATTGACTGCAGAAGCGGTCGAAATATGTTCAATTCGACTATCCTTTTTGAACCATGTGAGCTGTCTTTTGGCATATCGGCGTGTTTCGCGTTTCAGAATGTCTGTACATTCCTCCAAAGAACGCTCACCGTCAAGATACGGTTTCAGCTCCTTGTACCCTATCGCCTGAGCCGCTGTCGGATAATCCGAATGAGTGAAGAATTCCCTTGCCTCATCTAGAAGCCCGGCCTCCAGCATTATATCCACGCGTCTGTCGATACGGGAATACAGTTCCTCCCGCGGATAGTCTATCATCATCATGCAGGGCTCATAAGGTGAGGGGTTGAGGCGGCTTGCAGCTTTCAGCTCCGTCATTGTTCTGCCGCTCATGCGATATACCTCAAGCGCGCGTATTATACGTTTCACATTGTTCTTGTGCAGCTGTGAGGCTGTTTCCGGGTCTATCTCTGAAAGTTTGTCCAGCAGAAAACCGGCGCCCTTTTCCTCCGCGAGCTTCCTCAGTTCTTCCCGATAGACCGGGTTGCCGGCTATATCGTCAAACTCTATATTGTCAACTACAGTGTTTATATATAGTCCTGTGCCGCCGCACATTATGGGCAGCCTGCCTCTGGAATGGATATCCGCGATACATTTCCGCGCCATTATTGCGTAATCAGCTACAGAAAAAGATTCCCGCGGATCAAGGAAATCCATAAGATGATGAGGGACACCGTGTTTTTCTTCTTCCGTAGGTTTTGCACTGGCTATATCCATGCCTTTATAGATCTGCATCGAATCCGCAGAGACCACTTCCCCGCCGAAACGCAGTGCAAGCTCAACTGCCAGCTTCGTTTTTCCCGAAGCCGTGGGTCCGCAGACCACAACAAGAAATATCTTATCCATTATTGTATCCTGCTGAAATATTTCTCTATCTCATATTCGGTCAGTTTGACCATTATCGGCCTACCGTGAGGACAGAACCTTATGTTTCCGTTCTCCCATACCTCATTAGCGAGAGCTTCCAGCTCCTCACGCGAGGTAACATCGTGCGCTTTTATTGCGGATTTGCAGGAACGGCTGTGGAGCAGGTCGCCGTATATAACGGCTTCTATGTTCGTATTTCCGCCCGCCAGAGCATCGGCGCAGTGTATAAGCATTTCCGCCGGATCGACTGCTTCCGCGCCGCCGGTGAACGCCGATGGAGCAGCGGTTATTTCACATTTTCCGTCATTCAGCACCACATCTATTCCTATATCGGCAAGAATATCAATATTCTCACCAATAGCTGCGTACTGCGCATCGCTCAATACCACTTCTTCCGCTTCCGCGAGAAGCTGCGAGGATGTCAGCAATTCGAGTTTTCGCTTTTCAAAGCGTATTCTTTCATGAGCAGCATGCTTGTCCATCATTATAAATTCTTCTCCGCAAGTGCAGAGGATATATGTTCCGAACGCCTCACCGATCACTTTCAGCGGCGGCTTCTCCGGTTCGGATGTTACTACCGGAACAGTTTTTTCGGCAGATTCTTGTTTTTCCTCAAACGAAGTACTGTTTATGTACCGGAATGATTTCTGTTCCTTTTCTTCCGTCTCTTCAGATTCCTCATCACACTCAATCACGATCTTCGGGACAGATACGAAGCGCTGCTGAACGAATTCCTCCTCGCTGCTCTTTACTGTGAACGGCGCGGCAGCGGGTCTTACGGGCTCCGGTCTGCTTATCGGGATAAATACTTCGGGCTCTTTCTCCGGAGCTGTCTCCTTTTTCACACTGATATCGGTATTCTCTATGGCTTCTACAGCCTTGTCGAACAGTATCTTATCCGCACTTCGCATATCCGGCTGTCCGGTCGGTATATCCTTCTTTTCGAGTTTTACTTCCCGGCGGCTGTCGGCGTTGAGTATAGCGTTACGCACTCCGAAATTTATCGCGTCGAAAACATTCTTGTCGAATGCAAAGCGCACTTCGGTCTTTGAGGGACTTACATTGACGTCACAAAGTTCGGGAGCCATAACTATATTCAGTACACAGGCCGGAAATTTTCCTACCATGATGCTGTTCCGGAAGCCCTCTTCAAGTGCTGTGGTGCAAACCACCGAACGGACATTGCGGCCGTTCACATAGAAATACTGCAAAGATCGGTTTCCGCGCGTGAACAGCGGAGATGAGATATATCCGGTCACCGATACTCCGTTCAGAGTGAAATCCACCGGGATTAGGCTCAGAGCGAACTGCTTGCCGAACACCGAATAAATGGCAGAGTAATAATCTCCTCCTCCGCCGGTATCGCGGACACATTTGTTATCACGGATGAGCCGGAACGCTATCTCCGGGTGCGCAAGAGCTAACTTATCTACGAGAGCCTGTATCTGATTACCCTCGGTTATGTCTTTTTTCAGGAATTTCTGCCGAGCCGGGACATTATAAAACAGGTCACGTATGATTATTGTCGTACCGTCCGGGCAGCCGGTATGTTCATGCTCAATGATCTCTCCTCCGCTTATGCGGAAGCTGCCGCCCATCTCTGCGCCGGGTTCCTTGGTGAGCACTTCAACACGGGCTACTGCGGCAACTGAAGCGAGAGCCTCACCACGGAAACCGAGCGTAAATATCCTGTCGAGATCCTTTGCTGTCCGTACCTTGCTTGTGGCGTGGCGCAGAAAAGCAGTCGGAATTTCTTCAAATGCCATTCCGCAGCCGTCGTCTGTTATGCGCATGAAAGTACTGCCGCCGTTCTTTATCTCAACCGTTATATGCTTAGCACCGGCATCCACAGAGTTTTCCACCAGTTCTTTTATCACCGACGCAGGGCGTTCTATCACCTCGCCCGCTGCTATAAGCTCAAATACACTCTTATCGAGCAGATTAATCTTGGCCAATTGTTTACCTTTCTATGTCCTGTAAGTTTATTTATCTCTTTCCGGTCTTTATAAACTCTATAAGTTCTTCAATATCATCAAAATCATCGTAATCACCGATAATACCCTCACGGTGATAGACTATGCCTGCTTCTTCATTGCGGGCGAGGCAGTCCAACAGTTCATCAAGCCCATATCTTCTCGCAAATTCAGCGAAAGCCCGGGACTTTATCTTACCGGCGTAAAGGCCTTTCCGGCAGTTCTGCGGCTCACATTCATAGCAACCCGCAAGTTTCTTCTCAATCACACATTTTCTGTTTTCACACCATTCGGCATCTTTGCACCATGAAAGTTCCAGAAAACCATCACGTCTGCAGCCTTTGCACTCCGTGTTCTCCGAGCACAGACAGCAGGCAAGCCCGCAGCGTGCTATCCCAAGCTCTCTTTTCATAAAAACTCCTGTTCTTCACAGTATTATTTCTTTTCATGCGGCTTTTTCAGAACATATATGCACATTATCAGAAATCCGAAGCCATAACCTGAAACTGCCACATACCACAGATTCTCATTGAAGAAGCTGTCCACAAAACCAATAAAACAGAGTACACTGCAAACTACCGAAATATTCTTCAGTGTCTTTTCCTTTATCCCGAGGAACATAATCAGGAAAGCCGCTCCCATAAAAAAGCCCCACGCAGTATAATCCAATGTCATTTCAAGGCTTGGGAATGTCCCGATCTTTAAATATTCCGGTATCGCTGCTCCCTGCGCCGCAAGCGGTCTGACAACTCCGATGCTTGTAAAATGAGCAACGGAGGTTACGATCATCGTTCCCGCCAGAGATACTGTCAACAGTCTGCGATGTATAGCTCCGGTACTGTATGCCTCTGAAAAAACGAGCATACCGACAAGCATAACGACCGCACCCGCAACCGTCATCAGTTCCCAGACTGTCAGCGCAATATCATGTTTTGTAAGAAGAAACACTGTAACCGAGAGAAAATACAGCAATTCACATATTATCCCAGCCGCAGCGGCTTTTTTCAGCTTATGTTTCAAAGTTTATATCTCCTACTTAAGCATTTCCTTGAACTCCGCCAAACGCGCGTAAGCATCACGGGGCGACATATCATCAAGGTCAAGGTTCTTTATCGCCTGTATAACTTCATTCTTTGCTATCTGCGAAAAATCATACTGAGCTTTGTTTTCCTCCTCCTCGTTCAGACGCTTTTCAAGGTCTATCTTCGAGCCGAGTTCAATATCACGCAGAGCTTCTTTCGCAGCGGCTATAACTTTTGGCGGAAGTCCGGCCAGTTTTGCCACCTCGATGCCGTAACTGTTATCGGTACCGCCGTCAACT
>JAEEGL017381109.1_pt1 | contig 29197 bp, 21 predicted proteins | sample 9134231 | NCBI WGS metagenome assembly JAEEGL01 (sample SAMN16246548, study PRJNA631951) | gut metagenome | biome: gut microbiome; feature: rumen; material: fiber-attached | host: Bos | place: Iran: Karaj | collected 2018-10 | reverse complement strand
GCCCTCGATGCGGCGGCCGCAGGCAAGGCCGCTGATGGTCTGATTGACCACGGACTGAAATACCGAGGCGGCAATGTCTTCTTTCGCGGCGCCTTCGTTCAGAAGCGGCTGGATGTCGGTCTTGGCGAACACGCCGCAGCGCGCGGCGATGGGATAGATCGTGGTATGCTTCTCCGACAGCGCGTTGAGACCGTCCGCGTCGGTCTTGAGCAGTATCGCCATCTGGTCGATAAAAGCACCGGTGCCGCCCGCGCAGGTGCCGTTCATGCGCTGTTCCACCGGATCGCGGAAGAACGTGATCTTCGCGTCTTCTCCTCCCAGTTCAATCGCCACGTCCGTCTGCGGAATCAGCTTTTCAACACTGCGGCCCAGCGCTGCCACTTCCTGCACGAAACGCAGTCCCAGCCACTCAGCCACCAGCATGCCGCCGGAGCCGGTCACCGCAAAATAACAGTTCTCTGCGGCGTACGGCGTGAGCGCTTCTTCCAGCACGTCGCATATCGTACGGCGAATATCAGAGTAATGGCGGCGGTATCTGCCGAACAGGATACTGCCGTCATCAGCTAAAATTATTATTTTTACCGTGGTGGAACCTACGTCGAGTCCTATTCTGAGCATTTTACTCCGTCAAACAGCCGGCGCGCGATGCGGTCATTCCTTTTCGCGCTCGGTGCAGGCAATGGAAAGTTCGGCAAGCTGGCCGTCGTCAACGAAATCCGGCGCTCCGGTCATCAGATCCGACGCGTTCTGGACTTTCGGGAAGGCAATAACGTCGCGGATATTGTCCGAACCCGTCATCAGCATCACGAGCCGGTCCAGGCCGTACGCCATTCCGCCGTGAGGCGGCGTACCGTATTTGAACGCTTCCAGCAGGAACCCGAACCGGGCGCGCGCGTCTTCGTCCGAGAAACCCAGCGCTTTGAACATCAGCTGCTGCAGCCCGCTGTCGTGGATACGGATACTGCCGCCTCCCAGTTCATAGCCGTTGAGTACGATATCGTACGCGTTGGCCTTGACGTCGGACAGGTCGCCCGCTTCGATTTTCGGGATATCTTCGGGTTTGGGCATAGTGAACGGATGGTGCATCGCCACATATCTGCCCTCATCTTCCGAATATTCGAACTGCGGGAAATCCACGACCCACAGGAACGCGAATTTGTCTTTGGGGATAAGGCCGAGTTTGTCGCCCAGATAGCAGCGCAGGCCGCCCAGCGCGGTGTACACGTGGCCGCTCTTGCCGCACACGATGCAGATCAAGTCGCCGTTTTTGGCGCCGGCCAGCCGGATGATCTCCGCGATCTCCGCCTCGGTCAATACTTTGCCCACGCTGGAACGGATCCCGGCTTCGGACAACGCGATCCACGCCATTCCCGAACCGCCGTGCGTCTTGATGAACTCGGTCAATCCGTCGATTTCTTTACGCGTATAATGTCCCGCGGGAGCGCAGATAAGTCTGACGGCGCCGCCGGCATTGACCGCGTCGGAGAACACCTTGAATCCGCAGTTCCGGGCAAATTCCGAAATATCCACGAGCTCCAGTCCGAAACGGATATCCGGTTTGTCCGAACCGAAGCGGGCCATTGCCTCCGAATACGGCATCCGGATGAACGGTGTGGGCACATCAATATCAAGCACGTTTTTGAATAAGCGTTTAATGAAGCCTTCGTTGATGGTCATGACGTCGTCGGCGTCCACGAAGGACATTTCCAGGTCGATCTGCGTGAATTCCGGCTGACGGTCCGCGCGCAGGTCCTCGTCGCGGTAGCATTTGGCGATCTGCATGTAACGGTCGAATCCGGCACACATCAGCAGCTGCTTGAACAACTGCGGCGACTGCGGCAGAGCGTAGAATTTTCCCGGATGCACGCGGGACGGCACCAGGTAGTCTCTCGCGCCTTCGGGCGTGCTCTTGCACAGCGAGGGAGTTTCCACTTCGATGAAGCCCTGCTTGTCAAAGTAATCGTGGGCTTCTTTCACGATGCGGTGGCGCAGCATGATATAGCGGCTCATGGAAGGCCGGCGCAGGTCGAGGTATCTGTATTTCAGACGAAGAGCGTCGGAAACGTTGACTTTGTCGTCAATATGGAACGGCGGCGTCTCGCTGCCGTTCAGGATGCGCAGGGCGTCAACGGCGATCTCGATCTCGCCCGTGGCCATGCGGCTGTTCACCGCTTCCGGGCTGCGATGGCGGACAACGCCGCTCGCGGCCAGCACGTACTCCGCCCGCAGTGTCGCGGCTTTATCGAACAGATCTTTATCGGTATCCGAATCGAACACCAGCTGTACGATGCCCGAACGGTCGCGGAGGTCAACAAACACCAGGCTTCCCAGGTTCCTCGTCTTCTGCACCCAGCCATTGACGACGACGCGCTTTCCCGCGTCCGCCGCGCTCAGCTCCGTGCAGTAATTAGTTCTCTTCATTCCGGTAATAAATTCAGCCATAACAATACATACTCCTTGAAAAAAGTGTACCTTCGCATTGTATTCTAAAAGCCGCCGGTTGTCAATGAGTATTAGATCGGAGTATTTGCCAATTGCTCGTTTTTCGAGTATAATTAAGCAGTTAAGAAAGGAAGTGGGCAGATTGAACGGAGAGAGTTTTATGTTGCCGCCGTACGGCGAAGATTTTCTGCTGTACCTGGATACGATCGCCAACAAATCGCCCAAGACCATCCACGAATACTATTACGATCTGCTGATGTTCTTCCGGTTCATCAAGCTCCGGCGCCGGCTCGCGCCAAAAGACGCGGAGTTTGATATACTGGAAGTCGCGGATCTGGACATGGATATTCTAAAATCGATAACGCTCACCGATCTGTACGCGTTCCTGAATTATATCAATTCCGAGCGCGGCGACAAAGCCGCCACCCGCGGCCGCAAAGTCTCCTGCCTGCGCTCGTTTTTCAAATACTGTTTTGCCCGGGCCCGGATCATTCCGGAAAACCCCGCCGCTGAGCTCGAAAGCCCGAAACTGGGGCGCCGGCTGCCCAAATATCTGGAGCTTGACGAGAGCCGGGATCTTTTAAACAGCGTCGACGGCGAAGAGTTCGAAGAGCGGGACTACTGTATATTGACGCTGTTCCTGAACTGCGGGATGCGGTTGTCCGAACTGGTGGGCATCAACGTCACCGACATCCGCGAAGACACGCTGAACGTGACCGGCAAGGGCAATAAAGAACGCACCGTATACCTGAACGACGCCTGCCTGAAAGCGATCGCCGACTATCTCGCGGTGCGCGAAGACGTGACAGAAAAAAACGGCGTACGTCCCCTGTTCGTGAGCAAGCGCAAAAAGCGCATCAGTCCCAAAACAGTGGAATACACCGTCAAAAAATACATAATCAAAGCCGGTCTGGATCCGTCCAAATATTCCGTGCACAAACTGCGCCATACCGCCGCCACGCTCATGTACACGTACGGCAATGTGGACATCCGCGCGCTGCAGGAGATATTAGGTCACGAAAGCGTTGCCACCACGCAGATCTACACGCACGTCAACAGCCGCCAGCTCAAAGACGCCGTCAACAGCAATCCGCTGGCATCGGAAAACCGGAACTGAATCCGTCAATTATAAGCAGATCAAAAAACAGTCTTGAATCTCGAACCCAGCACATCCGCCGCGGTAGAAGGCGAAATGTTTTCGTCCAGCTGCATGTTGCGGATAAAGCCGTTGTACGACAGATAGATCCGGTCGTTGAAGGTCAGATCGCCCAGCGGAATGAAATAGCCGATACGCGGTGTAGAAGTCTCGCCCAGGATCGTACCGATGCGTTTAAGCACGCTTTCCGTAAGATTCGATTCACCGTTCTGCACAAACGGCTGCACCAGTTCCTGGAAGCTCCGGATATAAAAATCCGTCGTGGGCTGCAGGAACTTCTGGGAAATAAACGCTTCAAAAAACTTCTGAACTACGAACAGCCGTTTGGAATCGGTGCCGTCGTAGTAGTAGAGCATTTCCTTGGAGTAGTTGTCATCCTCGGTGCGGTAAAAGCTCAGATATTTGACCGCGTCCTCCCCGTTCAGATAGTACTGGCCCTTCTTGTAATCGATGATCACGCCGTTGTCGTAGTCGCGGTAGTACACATCCACCGGGATATCAAACAGCACACCGCGGCTGCCGGCAACATCCGCCGAACAGAACGAACCGATCAGTTTAGCGGCGTCCTCAGTGGTCAGACGCAGATAGTAGTTGATGTCAATGTCAAAGAACGACGCCACAGTGGATGCGCAGTTTGCGGCATTTCCGGAAGCGAACGAATAGTACATCGAGCCGAAGGTGCCGACGGTGCGGCCGTTGGCTATGTTGAATTTGAGTTCGGACGGCAGGAACAGAAAGTTCAGCGAGTTGGTGGCGCTGTCAACATTGACCACGAACATCAGCTGGCTCTCGCTGCGGTTGTCGTCGGCCACGATCACCAGAATGTTGTTGCGGAAATTGTCCGCCACCACCTGGCCGGAAGGATCGTATGTAGGCGCGGCAACTTCAAGATCCTCTACCAGATCCTTATTGGAACTGTTGTAGGAGCGCACCAGCTTGATGCCGCAGACCGCCGCGGCGATCACCAGCATCGCGGAAAACACCACTAAAAAACGTCTCAGATTGTCCAATACACGCTCTCCTTATAAAACCGTCACGCTGTCTCCGCAGTCCCGGAAGCGCTTCTGTGCCCCGTTACGCACGGATAAACGCCATATACGCTTTGTAAGTCCAGTATACGTCCGCTTTAGAAGTCAGTTCGTACGGCGAATGCATCGAAAGCACCGGCACGCCGCAGTCAATAACGTCCATTCCCAGATCCGCCATAAACTGCGCGATCGTACCGCCGCCGCCTACGTCGACTTTGCCCATCTCGGTGAGCTGCCACGGCACGCCCGCCTGATCGAGGCAGTCGACAATATAAGTGACCAGCTGCGCCGAAGCGTCGCTGGAACCGAATTTACCGCCGGAACCCGTATATTTTTCGAAAGCAATGCCGCCGCCCGCAAATGCCACGTTAAGCTTATCGGAAACGTCGGCGTACGTCGGGTCGAACGCGGCAGTAACGTCCGCGGACAGGAACTTCGTATTCCGCATGGCGCGGCGCAGTTCCAGCATACCGTACGCGGGATCGTACAAATGCACCAGTTCGAGGATCAGGTTCTCCAGCCAGCAGGAGCGCGCGCCGGTGTTGCCCATGCTGCCGATCTCTTCTTTGTCCGACAAATAGACCAGCACCGTCTGTTCCGGCACTTCGGCAAGATCGAACAGCGCGCGGAACGCAGTGTACGAACAGACCCGGTCATCCTGGCCGTAGCCGCCGACTAAGCCGCGGTCGAGGCCCACATCTTTGGCCTTGATTGCGGGCACGATCTCGAATTCCGCGCGGAAGAAATCTTCTTCTTTGAGGCCGTATTTCTCATTGATCAGTTTAAGGATCAGAGTTTTGAGGGAATCGTTTTTCGGCTCTTCCGCTTTTTCCTCACCCTCGTTTTCGGCATCGGCAGACTTGTCCGCCTCCGGCTGTTTGTATGCGTTGACACTGCCCATAACAACATTGAGCTGCTCCGCGCTGATGACCTGGGAGGCCGGTTTGCCCATTTGGCCGCCGGCCAGATGCGGCAGCAGGTCGGTGATGTACAGCACCGGATCGTTCTCGTCTTCGCCCAGCGTCACGAATATCTTTTTGCGGCCCATATCGGAAAACACCACACCATGCAGCGCCAGCGGCATCGCGACCCACTGGTACTTTTTAATGCCTCCGTAATAGTGCGTTTTGGCCAGCACGAAACCGCTGTCCTCATACAGCGGACGGGGCTTGAGATCCAGTCGCGGACAGTCGATGTGCGCGCCGATCATTTTCATGCCCAGCGTGGGATCGTCTTTGCCCGCCACGATAAACGCGCAGGATTTGCCGCGGTTGACGGCGTAAAGTTTCATTCCGGGGACGATCTTGCCGCCGGACGCGATGACGTCGTCAATATCTACATACCCTGCCGCCTTCGCCGCCGCGGTCAAAACATTCGTAGCCTCGATCTCGGTTTTGGCGTCGTCCAGGAACTTTTTGTAATCTTCGCAGAACGCGGTCAATTCCTTCCGCGCGTCCTCATCCAGCAGCGACCAGCCGTTTTTAGCTTCATATTCGAGTTTGAGAGCGTCTTCCATAGCCATAACCTCCGTAATTCGGTATCTGAGTCACCCTTCGCACCGGGCGAGCAAACGTTCTATCAGCACTATTTTAACACAAATGCAGAAAATTTCAACCGCCGCACGTATCTGTTCCAATTCGGGGAACGTGGGCGCCAGCCGGATATAGCTGTCGGTCGGATCCTTGCGGTACGGGTGCGTTGACCCCGCGGGCGTAAACTTTACGCCGCACTCATTGCAGAGCGCCAGCGTCGCGGCTGCCAGTCCGTTCTGCGTGCGGCAGCAGATAAAATATCCGCCTTCCGGCCGCGTCCAGTCCAGCACGGTCTCGTTCGGACGGCCGAACTCGGCCTCGAACACTTCCTCCACGGCGTCAAACTTGGGTTTGATGATCTCCGCGTGCAGTTTCATATGGGCGACCACGCCCGCTTTGTCTTTCAGGAAACGCACGTGGCGCAGCTGATTGAGTTTGTCCGGACCGATCGTCTGTTTTGAAATGCGGGAAAGCAGGAATTTGATCGTCTCATCGCCCGCGGCCAGGGCGGCAATTCCCGCACCCGGGAAAGTGATCTTCGACGTAGAGCCGAATATGATGGCACGCTCGGGATGACCGGCGGCAACGCAGGCATCTATCAGATTCAGCTGCTCCGCAGGCTCTCCATTAAGGAAGTGCACCGTGTACGCGTCGTCCCAGAAAATCCGGAAATCCGGCGCGGCACATTCCATTTCGGCCAGCCGGCGAATGCATTCATCCGAATAAACATATCCGGTGGGATTTTGATATTTCGGTACCGACCACATGCCTTTGACGGAACTGTCGGAGCGCACGATCTGCTCGATCTCATCCATATCGGGGCCGTCGGGCCGTAATTCTACCGGGATCAACTGAAAGCCCAGCTGTTCGGTTATGGCAAAATGCCGATCGTAACCGGGCACCGGGCAAATAAATTTGCGCGCTTTGTCTTCAAACCACGGACGGTCTTCGGGCCGCTCGGAAACACCATGGAGCATGAATGTGCAGACGGTGTCGTACATCATGTTGAGGCTGGAGTTGTTGCCACAGATCACATTGTCGCCCTTGACGCCCAGCAGCTCGCCCATAAACGCACGCGCTTCCGGAAGTCCGGCCACCTGACCGTAGTTGCGGCAATCGATCCCGCTGTCGGATATCCCGCCTTCAACCATTCCATACTCCAGCATCGGTTCAGACAACTTTAGCTGATCCGGCCCGGGTTTGCCCCGCGTCATATCGAGGCGGAGTTCCTGTGCTTTATATCGTTCGAACCGCGCGCGCTGCTTTGCCAGTTCCGCCGCGAGTTCTTCCCTGCTCATTGTGTTAAGATCCATTCGCATGTCCTCCAGATACTGCCGTATTACGCGAATCGGTATTGTGAACGCCGGGAGATGACACCGTCAAACGCGGTCTGACCCAGCTGATTTATTATTATACTTGTGTGAGTTTTAAGTTTCAAGTTTCAAGTTTTAAGTTTCAAGTTTTAAGTTACAAGTTATTAGTTTTAAGTTCGTCGATAGAACTTAAGTTGGCGCTCTTCAAAAACAGATCGGTGGTGCCGTACAGCATCGGGCGGCCGGGCGATTCGGAACGGCCGACTTCGCAGATCAGTCCGCGTTCCAGGAGCGTGGAAACGACGCTGTCGCTGTTGACGCCGCGGATGATCTCCACGCCGCCGCGGGTGATGGGCTGATTGTACGCGATAATAGTGAGCGCTTCCAGTGCGGAACGGCTGAGCGGCGAAGAAGTGACCTGCTCGAAATGCGGTTTCAGATCGTCCCGGAACTCCGGCCGGCTGGCCAGCTGATACGAGTCGCGAATCTGCTTGATCATCAGGCCCGAATTGTGCGCGGTATAAAAAGCCGAGAGCCGTTCGATCACGCCTGCGACCTCGTCGGTACGGATCTTCAGTACCAGCGCGAGCTCGTCTTCGCGCACCGGACTGCCGGCGGCAAATAACAGCGCTTCCGCGACCGCTTCCTTGCGGCTGAGCCGGTCAAGTACCGAATTGTCATCCAAATTATAACTATCCATTGATATCACCTGCTGTGTATTGTCCCCGCGCGATCAGGATGCCTCCGAAGGCAGCGGGCTGTGCTCATCGTATTCGTCGATATTGTCTCCGAGCGCCTCCGGATCCGCGGCAGCGAAATCATCGCCGGGTTCGATGTAAATCTCGCCGAACAGTTCTTCCTGCTTTACTTTGACGCGCTTATTTTTGTCCAGTTCCAGCATCGCCAGAAAACCGGTGACCTTCTCGGTGCGGCTGGATTCCCGCGTGAAGATCTCCGAGAACTTGCTGCGCGTGAAATGCACGATCCGGCGTATGATCTGCTTCATTTTGTCTTTGATGCTGACTTTTTCCACCCGCAGGATGCGCTCCATTTTGGCGGTGTTGTCGTTGGTCTTCTCTTTGATGCGCGCCTGGATCTCCGCGTTGACCTTCGCCATCAGTTCCGGATCTAGTTCAAGCGGCAGGTAGATCTTCGGATAATGCAGGTCTTCGGGCATCTTGTAATACGACCCGGAATATTTCTCCAGCCGCTCCGCCAACGCGGGCGCCAGCTCTTTATATTTCTTGTATTCTTCCAGGCGGCGGATGAGTTCTTCTTCTGAGATCTCTTCGGGCTCTTTCTCTTTCTGCGGCAGCAGACGGCGCGATTTCAGGTGCAGCAGCGTTGACGCCATCACCAGGAATTCGCTGGCGATATCCATATCGAAATTGTTGCGCAGCACTTCCATGTACTGGTCGGCGATCAGGCTGATACTGACGTCGGCAATATTCAGCTTGTTGCGCTCCAGCAGGGACAATAACAGATCGAACGGTCCCTCAAACACGTCCAGTCTGATGTCCGCCAGCGCTGATGTATACAGTTCCTGATTGCCGTTGTCCAATTCCGTTCTTCCCCCGGCGGTGCTTCGTTTGCCCGCTCAGCTGAGTATTATATCATAATTGCCCGAGACCGCATGCATTATCATCCGGCCGTCCGCGATCTCCGTAAACTTCAAACCATCAGCCAGTGTATCGCCGGCCATCAGCTCGCAGATCTTGTAATTCACGCTGTTGTCCGCGACGCGCACGGTCAGCGTAAGCGCACCGGCACTGCCGGACAGTTCCAGTGAAATATCCGCGGAAGTATTGGCCGGCACCCGGAAATGGTATTTGGCCGTTGTATCCGTAACCTCCCACGCCGATTCGATGCGTCCGTATACGCTGTCATAATACGCGTCCACTGAAGTGATCCGGCGCTGCGGATCCAGCCGCGGCTCGAGCCGGAACGACTTGAAGCCCGCGTCGCCGTCGTACCCGTTGATGCCCGCCATATACGCGTACATCCATTCGCCCACGCAGCCGTACGCATAGTGGTTGAACGAGTTCATGCCTACGTCGCCGAAACCGTTCGCCAGCGTGTAAGAATCCCAGCGTTCCCACATCGTGGTGGCGCCCTGGTCCACGCTGTACAGCCAGGACGGGTTGCCCCGCTGCAGCAGCAGCGTATACGCCGTTTCATCCGCACCCAGCGCGCTCAGTACGCGAACAATATACGCGGTGCCCACGAATCCGGTCTGCAGCCTGCCGCCGTTGCGGTCAATACTATAAGTCAGCTGCTCCAGCACGTACCGGTATGTCTCTTCGTCCGGAGTCAGATTCAGCAGCAGCGTCAATATCGCGCCCGTCTGCGAATCATTCCACAGCCCGTAACTCTCGCTTACAAAAGCGTCAATATAATTCTTTTTAACGCTCTTATAGAGCTCATCGTAATACTGCGCCCGGTCGTTCTTGCCCAGCGCCGCGGAAATATCCCGCATCAGCAGCGCGTCATATGCGTAATACGCCATTCTGATCAGTGACTGTTCGGTATTTTCGTATGCCAGCCAGTCGCCGTAGCGCTCCAGCGGTCCGCCGTGCGCTTCCACGAACCGCATGTACTGTTCCATGGATTCGTAATTGCGGCGCATTACCCAAATATCTCCGTACTTTTTATACATCGTGTACGGGACAATTATGCCTGCGTCGCCCCAGGCGGCCGCACCGGCGCCGGTGGCGTTGCTGGCGGGGATCACATCGGGATACGCCCCGTCGGAGGTCTGACTGTCGATGCAGTCCAGCAGCCATTTTCTGAAGAAAGACGCCACATCCGCGTTGTACGAACCCGTGCCGACAAACACCTGCGTATCTCCCGTCCAGCCCAGGCGCTCGTTGCGCTGCGGGCAATCGGTGGGCACGCTCAGATAGTTGCCCATCATGCCCCACATTATGTTGGAAATCAGCTGGTTGACCGAATCATCGGAGGTCACGATGCCGCCGGTGACGTCATTGACCGAACCCACCACCATGCCCCGGAAATCCGTGAATGTAACGGTATCCGACGCAGTGATCGACACGTATCTGAAGCCGTAGAAGGAGTACTCGGTGTGATAGGTTTCCGGACCGCCGCCGGCGAGATAATACTTGTTCGTGGAGCGCGCGCTGCGATAGTTGGCGGTGTAGACAGAGCCTTCGGGGCCGTCGTTGCCCCGGGATGCTTTGCCGGAATCGTTCAGCATCTCGCCGAAGCGCAGCGTGAGCAGCGTGCCTTTCGCACCATCCACCGTGAATTGCGGCCAGCCTACCATGTTCTGCCCCAGATCGATCACGGCGGTCTCGCCGGCGTTTAGTGTGAACGTACCGCAAGGCTCGGGCTGCGAAATGATATTGATCCTGCCATAGTCGGAGCCGTTGTCCTCAGTGCCGTTATATATCGTGACGGATCCCGGCATGCGGGTGTACTCTTCGCGTACCGCGATCTCCGGGCCATCCGCCGGGGACAATACGCCGTCAAATCCTTTAAAGATGCGTACGCGGTGCCAATCAGCATCGCTGCCGCCGGCATGAAGGGCAACGTCGGTCAACGCCGCGTCGTACGTCTCGCCGTCATATATTGACGCTTCCCGCACCGGGGACAGCGAGCGGTTCCATTCCCAGGTATTGTCCGTGAGTATCTCCTGCGTCCGGCCGTTTTTGTACTCGATGACCAGCCGCATCAGGAACGCGTTATCAAGGTTCCCGTAGGTTCCAAAGGACACGGCGCCGTTCCACCAGCCGGAAGTGACCCAGGCGCAGAGCGTATTGTCCTTTTGACGCACAAGTTCGGTCACATCGTAAGAAAAATACTGCGCGCGGTTGCGGTAATCGGTCCAGCCGGGTTTCAATTCGTCGGTACCTACGCGCACGCCGTTGATGAACAGGTTGAAGTTGCCCAGCGCGGTCGTGTATACGCGGGCACAGACGATATCCTCCGGCGCGTACCGGGTCTCAAAACTTTTGCGGAACATGACGGCGCCGCTTTTGTCAGCACTTCTGCCGGAGACCAGTGAAACATACGAATGATGCTCGCCGCCGTTTGTACTCAAAACAAGGCTGCTGCCTTCTGAGTCAAAACTGAACGGTTTCTCTACCTGTTCATAATTATAAGCAATAGTCTTCTGAGAGCCGTCCGCAAAACGGACCGTGGTCACCAGTCCATCCACGACAGCTTTTTCATAACCCGCCTGCCGGAAGCCGAAACCGCCGGGAGCGTCCTGGGTGCGGGGCGTAGTGTCAATGACGTTACCGTTGACGTACGTTACCACGTCATCCATGTCGGACTTAACGGCAACGTGAAATGTATCGCCGTATCCGATCTCGCCGCCGCATTTGTTTGAAATATCCACTTCCTCCAGCGTATACCCGCCGCCGGAGAACACATGCTTGCGCAGATACAGCCGTCCGTGCTCTACGATATTGAACTGCCACAACAGATAATCCGAATCGTTTCGAGCGTCCAGCATCAGTCCCAGCGCCTCCGACCGGATCGAAGCGTCAAACTCTATCGTGTATTCTTTAACATCCTCGGATTCTTCATATTCGGCGATGAACTGTGCCTTTTCCAGCTTGGCGCTGTCGGCGCAGGTCTCGAAACTGCCTATCTCTTCGCTGGCCCGGTATTCGTCATTCTGATCCCATACGGTGACCTGCCAGTAATATTTTGTCTCCGGCTGCAGCATCCGGCCGCCGTACGCAACACATGCGGATAAGTCTGAACTGACTTTGCCGCTGTCCCAGTATGATTTCTTCATGTCCGGCCGCTCGCTCACTACTATGCGGTAGGCGGACTGGAACATGCCGTTCGTTTCCGATTCGGACCGCCAGCTGAATGTAAGTTCGCGCAGGTCGGTGCCCACCGGGTCGTCGCGGTAGTTCACGCGTAGATCAAGCGGCCGGAAAGTCCGGGACTCAGTGCGGTAGTCCGGTATAAATGTCAATACCGCGTACAGCAGTCCGGCGGCAATTATTATTCCAAATACAATACAGAGGATCTTTGCGCTTTTGCTCATTTCGTCACCTGGATAACAGCCAAGATATCAATGTGTGCGGTCTGGTCACGAGCCACGCCAGGGCACTGACCGGTATTTCAATCAGATATTTGGAGAGAAAATCACCGATGACCGGCAGCCGCAGCAGCAGTATGAAACCCAGAAAGATCCACATGCTGTATTTTTCAATGTTATACAGTTTGCGATAGGTCTTATACGGCAGGAAGTTTACGATCAGGCGGTATGAATCGAAGCCGGGCAGCGGCAGGAACAGAAATACAGTCAGCGTCAGAGAGATCCAAAATGCCAACTCAAATATCTGCATAATTATGGTGTATATCGAATTTGACAATATCCCGGTGAAAAAACCGATCAGCAGCAAAATATAATAGACCGTATATTCCGCGAAGGCCAGTATGATACCGGCTGCCGGCGCGGACAATATCTGAATTGCCCCATCCCGCTTCGGATGCTTATAGAAGCGGCCGTCGAACTGCATTGGTTTACCGAAGCCGAATCCGACCAGCACCAGCATGATGAAACCGAGCGGGTCCAGATGCGCCTTGGGATTCATGGTCAGGAACCCGTTTTGCTCCGGCAGATGATCGCCCAGTTTTTTGGCGACCCAGGCCTGGAAAAAGCCGCGGAACGAAAAGAACAGCACCATGCCCGGAATGGACAATATTTTTTCCAGCCAGTAGTCGGCTGACGAATAATTCATAAAAAACGATGATAACAGCGTAAAATGCGGCATCGGTCTCTCCTTGGATGATCGGACGTAGCGGAGCCCGTTTTAGCGGCAGCAAAACACCTGATTCCGGCGTCAACACCGCTCTTATCAGTATACCACACAAGCCCGCCAAAATCAAGTTGAACACGGGGACAGACCCGTGTTCAAGGGCCATGTTTAAGCAAGGGGTCAGACACGGAGATTAGACACGGGGATTATTGACGCGGCGGATAGATTATTATATAATTAAAGAGGATATCATTTTATTGACGAGCGCGGTCAGGATGACCGCCGAACGAAGGACATAAACCGGACATATATGAAACAACCAGATAAAAAGCAAGATAAGAACCCTGTCAGGAAATCCCATAGTATTGTCTTACGGCTCATCCGCGGTCTTTCCTTACTGTATACCCGTATCTTTCTCTGCTACCGCTGCCGCGACAAATACAAGATCAAAAAAGGCGAGCGCGTGCTGGTGCTGAGCAACCATCAGACCGACGCCGATCCGTTCTGCATATTGCCCTCGTTTAACCGGCCCGTATATCCGGTCGCCACCGACAACATCTTCGCCGGCAAATTCCGTTCAAAACTGTTCTCATCACTGGGCGTGATCCCTAAAAAAAAGGGCGTCGTGGACATCCGCTCCACACTTAAGATCAGCAATGTGCTCAAACACGGCGGTTCCGCGCTGCTGTTCATCGAAGGCAACCGCTACTATGCCGAATTTCAATATTTCATCTCCCCTACCATCGCGCCGTTTATTAAAAAGACCGGAGCCACGCTGGTACTGTTTAACATGCGCGGCGGCAGCGGCGTCTCTCCCCGGTTCAAACGTTCCAACCGGCGCGGCCCGTTCAGCGGCGCGATCCGGCGCGTGATCACACCCGAAGAGTACGCCGAAATGGACAACGAAACCCTGCTCAAGGAGATCGTTGACAATCTGCGCGTTTACGACAGTGACAGCGGCAATTTATATAAGAGCAAACACCGCGCCGAATATCTGGAGCGCGTGCTGTTTGCCTGCCCCGTATGCGGCGGGTTAGAAACATTGTCCTCTAAAAAGCAGTTTATCAGCTGCGCAAATTGCGGTCTGAAAGTCGAATACGGCGAAGACCTGAAGCTGCATTCCGAAGACCCGCGTTTCTGCTTCAGCCGAATGATCGATTGGTGGAACCATCAAAAAAAAGTTATCCTGGAGATGCACATCGAACCGGATAAGATCATTTTTGAAGACGCTGACGCCAAACTGTTCATTTCCGAGCCCTTCATGGCGCGCGTGCTGCTGGCTAAAGGGCGCGTGTTCATTGACGACCGACGGATTGTTTGCGGCGATAAAGAGTTTCCGCTGGACAAGATCAGCAGCGCCTCCGTTGTCTCCGGCCGCAATCTCACCTTCGTCTGCGACGGCACCGATTACACCATCCGCGGCGGCAAGCGCTTCAACCCGCTCAAATACATATTCCTGTTAAACCGGCTGGACACGCCGATGCGTGAAAAAGCCGCCGATAAATATTTCAATCTCGAGGTATAGCTTATGAACTTATGGAAGTTTGATCTAACACAGTACGCTTCCGTCTGGAGCGTCGCGGTCAACATCGGGCTCCTGCTTATCGCGCTGCTCATCGGCAATGCGCTCCGGCGGCTCATTCCGTTCCTCCGGAAAGCGTTCATTCCCAGCGCGCTGATCGGCGGCCTTTTGCTCTTCCTGGCGAATCTGTTCACCGTACATGTGCTGGACTTCGCGCTCATCGACGCGCGGCTGATGCAGATAATCACGTATCACGCGCTGTGCGTCGGTTTCATCGCCATGTCGCTGAAGTCCGTAGAAAAAGCCAAGAGCAGCAAGAAAGGTCTGCGTTCGGTGCAGAACGGTCTGCTTACCGGAGGCACGTACATGCTGCAGGCGGTGGTAGGACTGGGCATCTCGATCCTGTTCTTTAAACTGGGTTCCGGGCTGTTCTACGATTCCGGCGTGATATTGCCGCTGGGCTTCGGCCAGGGCCCGGGCAACGCGCTCACCTGGGACATCAATTTCACGGACTACGGATTTGACGGCGGCGGAAGTTTCGGACTCACGATCGCGTCGATCGGATTTATCGTAGCATCCGTGGTGGGCGTGCTGTATATCAACTTTTATAAACGCAAAGGGGCAATACAGGAACGCCGTTCCGAGCGGGTGCGCATGGTCAGCGATTTCGAGGACAATAATGAGATAGACGACTGCGAATCCGTGGACAAGACCTCTGTGCAGGTGGCGTTCGTGGCAGTGGCGTACGCGCTATCCTTCGGTATAATGTGCTTCTTCGCGAAATTGACCGACTGGACCGGTGTCAAATTGTTCAATGACATCGCCTGGGGCTTCAACTTCATCTGGGGCGTCATAACGGCAACGCTGATCCGCGTCGTAATGCGCAAATTTGAGCATCACCGCGTGGTCAAGCAGAAATACATCAACAACTACCAGATGGACCGTATTTCCGGCTTCGCGTTCGATATGATGATCATCGCGGGCGTGGCGGCGATCGACATCAAAGTCGTGGCAAAATACGCCTGGATAATCGCGATCCTCTGCACCGTCGGTGCGATCGTTACGCTTTTATATGTGCGTATGATCTGCCGCCGCTGCTTCAAAGGTTTCGAACACGAGGCGTTCCTGGTCAATTTCGGTACCCTCACCGGCACCGCCAGCAACGGCATGATCCTGCTCCGTGAGATCGATCCGGATTACGTTACCCCTACGAGCGGTATATTTATTCTTTCGCAGTTCCCCGCTACGCTGGCGGTGGCGCCGCTGCTCCTGCTGCTCAATATGAGTGCAAAGTCATTTAAAGGCTGCCTGATCGCGCTGGCAATATTCTTCGTGCTGTTTGCAGTGTACACCACGGTATTGTTCATCACCTCCCGCCGCGATCCCGGTCCAAGCACGGGGTCAGACCCGGAGCCGGACCTTGAAAATGATCCGGATCCCGCGACGATCGAATTGCCTACCTGAGCATAGGATTTTAAATTGCCAAAAATCAACCGATTTTGATATGAAAAAAGCCGTCCAGAATACGATCCGGACGGTTTTTTCTGAATATGCCATTTCCCGGGAAATATGTTTACATCTCCGTATTGCTTCTGTATCATTTGTATTGCCGGGCCGGACTGCAGACGGTACGCAATAACTAAAAAGGAGTCTGAAAAGTATGGATACCAAAAACGACAATACAGAATTCAAACCCGTTGAAAGGCATGTTAAAGCCACTCTCGCCGTACTGCGAGAAAATGAAGCGACCGGCTGGAAACGTGTTATGACCGTTACCCGCTGGGGCACGGGCAAATACAAACTCGATATCCGCGACTGGAACAGAGACATGACGCGTTCAACCAAGGGAATTACTTTTTCCCGCGCCGAAGCGATAAAAGTGCGCGATATACTGATGATCCTGGATATGAATCTCATCGAAGAGTATCCGTCGGAGAGCAGAGACAACATACCGGTGCGGAACACGGCACCGCAGGATCATACCGCGCCCGCCGGGCCGGCGGACGATCCGTTCATGCAGGCGGAAACGGCCGCGGAAAGTACAGAAACACCGCCGGCACCCACGGAAGCACCGAGAGTACCGGCGGAAGTACAAGCACATATTTCAGGATCCGGCGCGGAAGCGGAACCGCTGCGTGAAGCGGTCTGACCGGAGCATCGTATTAATTATACTCGATGATGCTCTCGTCCCAGCCGGCGGGCGGCTCCAGACCCAGCAGTTTTACGGCGCTGGCGGCAATATTGGAAAGGCCGAAACTGCCTTCTTTGATATAATACTTGCCGCGTTCGGGTGTATTGTCATAGAAAATGCACGGCACGGGATTGAGTGTATGCGATGTCTTGGCTTTCGGACGGCCGTCAGCGTTCAACACCACTTTACCCTTTTTGATCTCGTACATTTCGTCGCAGTTGCCGTGGTCCGCGATAATGATCGCCATGCCGCCCAGCTCGTCGATCACGGGCAGGAGCCGGCCGAGGCAGAGGTCAACCGTCTCCATCGCCACCCGCGCCGCCGCAAAGCTGCCGGTGTGGCCGACCATGTCGCCGTTGGCGAAATTGACCCGGGCAAAACCGTATTTGCCGGTGCGCAGCTCTTCGATCATCCGGTCGGTCACTTCCGCCGCCTTCATCCAGGGGCGCTGCTCGAAAGGCACCACGTCCGATTTGACCTCGATGTATGTCTCGAGTTCATCGCTGAACTTGCCGCTGCGGTTGCCGTTCCAGAAATACGTCACGTGACCGAATTTCTGAGTCTCCGCCACTGCCAGCTGATCGATGCCTGCCTTGGCCAGGAACTCGCCCATGGTGTTGGAGATCTTCGGCGGGTCTACCAGGAAGCGCGGCGGCAGTTTCAGATCGCCGTCGTACTGGAGCATGCCAGCATAGCAGACTTTCGGAAAGTAGCGGCGGTTGAAGGTGTTCAGTTCGGGGTCAATGAACGCCTGGCTGATCTCCAGCGCACGGTCGCCGCGGAAGTTGAAGAAGACAACGCTGTCGCCGTCGGTGATCCGCCCCACCGGGCCGTTTTCATCGGCAATTACGAACGCCGGCAGATCCTGGTCGATGCAGCCGGTCTCGGTGCGGTACGTTTCGATGGCTTCCTGCGCCGAAGCGAACGTGCGGCCCTCGCCCAGCACGTGGGTGTTCCAGCCGCGTTCTACCATCGACCAGTCCGCTTTATAGCGGTCCATAGTAATGAACATGCGGCCGCCGCCGCTGGCGATCTTGACATCAAAACTGTGATCTCTGAGTTCGGCTAAAAACGCCTCGAACGGGATCACATAATCGAGCGCGGACGTTTCGCCCACATCGCGGCCGTCCAGCAGGATATGCACGCGCACGCGGGAGATCCCCTCGGCTTTGGCTTCCTTTATCATGGCCTTGAGGTGGTTGATATGAGAATGGACGTTGCCGTCGGAGAACAGGCCGATGAAGTGCAGCGTAGAATCGTTTGCCAATACGTTTGCCGCGATCTCCTGCCAGCCGCTCGCGCGGAACATGTCGCCGGATTCGATGGATTCGTTGACCAGCTTCGCGCCCTGGCTGTATACCTGGCCGGCGCCGATGGCGTTGTGCCCGACCTCGGAATTGCCCATGTCGTCGTCGGAGGGCAATCCCACCGCCGTGCCGTGCGCCTTGATCTTGGTCCACGGATACTCTGCGTATAAACGATCGAGATTCGGTTTGTATGCGGCTTTCTCGGCGTTGCCTTCTACTCTGTCGGTAAGTCCGACGCCATCCATAACAATGACCACCACGGGTCCGCGATAATTCATAAATTGCCTCCTGAAACGATTATATTATTACTCTGTAAACAGATATGCCTTGATTTTTTCCGAGAACTGCTCCTCAAACACTTTGGAATAAATATCATTCGGTATCGGACCCGCGCCCGCCAGATCGCTGCGGCGGCGCTCTGCTTCGAGCGCATCCAGAAACAGCTTCAGTTCGTTCTCGCCTTTTACCATGCCGAGATAATTGATAAGCACCCAGTCGTATGCTTTTTCATATAATTCAGACTGCATCAGCGACTGGAAATTGAGTTCGATATTGTACTTGACCAGCCGCAGATCGACGCTCACCGTATCCGTTATATCCAGAATCGCGTATTCCGCACAGTGCCGCTTATTGAAGTGCGAGCCGCAGGAACCGGGATTGACCGCGATCTTGCCGTTGTGCTCCCATTTCCACTGTTCGTGGCTGTGGCCGCACAGCAGAATATCTTCGTCGACCGCGTCCAGCCAGTCATTCACCGGCGTCAGCCCGGAGGATTTATAGCACAGCTCCGTCGCGGAAAACGGCGAGCCATGCACCGCGCGGATGGAATATTTGTCCCCGGCGATCACCAGACACGGCGGCAGCCGCCGAATATACATCAGATTGCGCGCGGTCAGTTGCCGGTACGTCCACAGCAGCGAGGAAAACTGATCGTACAGGATCCAGTAGTCCAGCATCTCCGGCGCGGACTTCATATACTGCTCGCGGTTGCCGGCAATGACCAGATCCGTCAGATCGCGCACGGCGGAAAGGCACTCGTTGGGTTTGTGCCAGTCGGAAATGATATCCCCCAGCACGATGTATTTCTCTGCCCCCTGCGCGCGGCTGTCTTCAAGGCAGGCATTCAAGGCCGCCAGGTTGGAGTGAATATCAGAAATGACCGCGATCTTCACGCTGTTGTTCCCCCCGGAAACAGTATTTCGTCGTCAACAAATATCAGAAGCAGATCAGCGATACGCGCAGCACGCCTTCCATCGACTTGAGCTCGTCGATTATCGCGTTGTCCACCGCCTGGTCAACGCTGACGAACGCTTCCGCCTTGTCTCCGCGGATCTTGCGGCTCCACTGCATTGCCGCAATGTTGATGGAGTTCCGGCCCAGCACAGTACCGATCTTGCCGACGATACCGGGTACGTCCCGGTTCTGGATCGCCAGCACGTAGTCGGTCGGCTCGAAATCCAGCTTGTACCCGAAAAACTCCACGATGCGGATCTCGCTTTTGGCAAACACTGTGCCGGACACCGACAGCTGTTTGCCGGAAGTGCTGACAAAATCCGCGGTGATCAGGTTCGTATACTTATCGAGTTCGGTAGATCGGCTCTCCACCAGTTCGATGCCCATGCTGTCCAGCATGACCTTGGCGTTGACGTAATTCACGCGGTCTTTAACGATAGGCTCCAGGAAGCCTTTAATAAACGACAGCGTAAAGATGTCCGTCGCCACATCCGCAGTGGCCAGATCGCCGCTGTATTTGATCTTGATCTTTTTGACCGGAGTTTTTTCGGTCTGGTAGTATATCTTGCCCAGATCCTCCGAAAGCGTCAGGTACGGCCGCAATTCCGCGATATCGGACGCGCCGACGGGCGGCATGTTGACCGCGGGCACCATCTCGCCGTTAAGCGCTTTGGCCACCAGTTCCGCCACTGCCGTGCCGACGTTGAAATTCGCCTCACGCGTTGAGGCGCCGAGATGCGGCGTGACGATGCAGTTGTCCAGCGTCAGCAGCGGGTTCACGTAATCCTGCTCTTCGGGCTTTTTGTTATAGTTAGGTTCGGGGCTGAGCACGTCGAGACCGGCGGCGGCAACCTTGCCGGACACCAGCGCGTCATACAGCGCTTTCTCGTCCACCAGCCCGCCGCGGGCCGCGTTGACGATCCGCACTCCGTCCTTGCATTTGGCGATCTCTTTTGCGCCGATAATGCCGATAGTTTCCGGTGTTTTAGGTGTATGTATAGTGATAAGATCCGCGACCGCCAGCAGTTCGTCCAGCGTATGTGCGCGTTTGACACCCAGCTTCACGAACCGGTCATCACTGATGTACGGATCGTACGCGATGGCGTTCATGCCGGCACCGATCAGTTTTTTGGCGACGATGCTGCCGATGCGGCCCATGCCGATGATGCCTACGGTCTTGCCGTCCAGCTCATAACCCATGAACTTGCCGCGGCGGAAATCGTGCACCCGGCCGGCGGAGACCGCCTGCACCAGGTTGCGGAAGATCGCGTAAGAAAGCGTGATCGCCAGTTCGGCGGCAGCCATGGTGTTGCTTTCAGGGGTGTTGACAACGATAATACCTTTGCGGGTCGCAAGCTTGAGGTCAATATTGTCCACGCCGTTGCCCGCGCGGCCCACGACCTTCAGGTTCACCGCTCTTTCCAGCAGTTCGGCGTTGACCTTCGTCACGCTCCGGACGATCAGCGCGTCATACCGGTCAATGATCTTCAACAGTTCTTCGCCGGAAATACCAAATACTACGTCAACTTCAAACCCGGACTCCCTGAGATAATCGATTCCTTCTTTTGCGATGCTTTCGGTAACAATGATCTTCATGATACTACCCTTCCGTGCTTCCTTTTATCGCGGCAGTCTGCCCTGCCGCTTCCGTATATTTTACTATAATCAGAGCTGTAAATCAATCTGTTTGCCCGAAGGCTTGTACTGCCGCACCTTAACGCCCGCGCTTTTCAGCATTCTTTTGGACGCCAGCGTCGAATCCGTGCCCGCGTATTTATCGCTCAGATAGATGACCTCTGCGACGCCCTTCTGAATGATCGCCTTGGTGCACTCATTGCACGGGAACAGCGTCACGTAAACACGCGCGCCGCGCAGCGAGCCGCCGTTATAATTCAGGATCGCGTTGAGTTCAGCGTGGCAGACGTACAGATATTTGGTGTCCAGCGGTTCGCCTTCGCGCTCCCAGGGATATTCATCGTCGGAGCAGCCGAAAGGCATGCCGTTGTAGCCCAGGGACAAAATGCGGTTGTCTTTATCCACGATGCAGGCGCCTACGCCGGTGTTGGGATCTTTGCTGCGCCGCGCGGATAGCAGCGCAATACCCATGAAATACTCGTCCCAGCTCAGATAATCGGATCTTTTCATGTCTTGTGACCTCCAGACAATAAATACTGTACCGGGCATCAGCGTTCTCGCGCCATTCCGGTCAATATCCAACCGATTATATCACAAACGGTCAATAATGTAAAAGTAAATCGACCGCTCCGGAAACGGTCAGGCACAATGCGCCGCCCGCCAGGAACGGCGCCAGCGGTACCGTCAGTTCTTTCCGGCGTGTATGCAAATATTGAATCAAGCCGTACAGCGCGGCGATCAGCAGCGAGATCAGCAGAAAATGCAGAACATACGGAAAGCCGATGCCCAGTCCCGCGGCACCCGACAGCTTTACATCGCCGCCCCCCATTTTATGCTTCATCGCCGGAATAAGCATCAACGCGATACCCAGAAACGCTCCGAAAACAGCAGAGATCACAATTCGAACGGCATATTCACCGGTCATGATATCAATGATCACTTTCGCCGTTCCCGCCGCCAGTATCAGCAGCGGTACCGCGTTTGGTATTTCCCTTTTCTTTATATCCGTCACCGCGGCCGCGCCCATCAGCGCGGTCAATACCAGATAATACACTGTTCTGACCAGCATAAAAAGGACCCCCTGACCGAATTGAAACTTCATCGGTCAGAGTATAGCGGCGCCAGAAGCGGCAATCAACATATTTCCCGATTTCCCGGACTCTACTCTCAGTTTACCCGGCCAAAAATGGTATGATCATTTCCTGGAACGGCTGGACATCTGCCTTTGCGCCATTACCAGCTCGTAATAAATGCCTTTGTTCCGCATCAGTTCCTCATGCGTACCGACTTCCGATACGGAACCCTTGTCCAGCACCACCAGAAAATCCGCGTTCCGAAGCGTGGACAGACGGTGCGCGATAGCGATCGTCGTGCGGTCACGGATTAGTTTCTGCAGCGTATTCTGGATGTTCTTTTCAGTTTCGGTATCCAGCGACGCCGTTGCCTCGTCCAGGATCAGAATGCGGGGATCCCGCAAAAGCGCCCGGGCGATCGACACCCGCTGCCTCTCGCCGCCGGACAATGTATGGCCGTTCTCTCCTATCACCGTATCGTAACCGTCGGGCAATTTAATAATAAAATCGTGCGCGCCGGCCGCTTTGGCGGCGGACAGCACTTTCTCTTTGGAACACCCGGGCAGCGCATAGGCAATATTATCATAGATCGTGCCCTTGAACAGGAATGTTTCCTGCAGCACCGCGCCGATCTGCGACCGCAGCGAATTCTGGGAAATATCTTTCAGGTCAGTACCGTCAATACATATACGGCCGCCGTCGGGATCGTACAGGCGCATGATCAGGTTGATCAGCGTCGACTTGCCGGCGCCGGATCTGCCGACGATACCCACCATTTTGCCCGCGGGTATGTGCAGATCGACCTTTTTCAGCACGTCGGTGCCCTCTTCGTATCCGAAAGTCAGATCCTCTATGTCAATATCTCCGCGGATCGTATGCTCTTTTGCCTCCGCCGCGTCCGCCACATCGGTCTTTTCGTCAATGACGTCGAAGATCTTGACCATTGACGTAAACGCGCGCGTGATGATCCGGGGCAGATTGGCCACCCAGCCGATATGACCGTACAGCAGCGTTACATATGAGGAAAGCATAGCCGCGTCGCCCAGCGACATAACGCCGCTCAGAATGTGTGTGCCGGTGTAGTACAGCAGGAACATTGCCCCCAGGTTCATTATAAACCCGAACATCGGATCTACCAGATTGAACACCGTCTCGTTCTTGACCGCGATCTGCTTTTCTTCGTACGCCGCCTTGTCGTAACGCTCAAACTCCTTTTTCTCGGTCCGGTATGCCTTTACTACCCGAATACCCGAAAAGATATCGTACAGCACCGTGCCTGTGCGCGATTCCGCCTCCCACTGTTTGCCGTACATCCGGTGGAAAAACCGCCGCAGAAATCTCCAGCCCGCCAGGCACACCGGCATCGGGATCAGGATCAGCAGCGCCAAACGCGGATCGTACACGATCAGGATCACCGTGATCGATACCAGCAGGACTGTCTGCTCGATTATGTTGGGCAATTGACCTATGATGAAATTCTCCAACTGCGACGAGTCCCCGGTCACCCGGCGCATCAGTTCGCCGGAGGTGCGTTTTGACACCGCGCGTACGGACAATTCCTGTATCTTTTCGAACACTCTTCTGCGCAGTTCAATAATAAACCCGGTGCCCGCCTGCATAACCGAGAGATTCCGGAGCGAAGTGATCACGTACGAAGCGACCCGCAGCCCCAGCATCAGCAGTATTATCAATAAAAAGCCCCGCAAAATGATATTTGACGACGCGCCGCCCGCCGAGGCCTGTGCTTTGGCATCGGCGCTGTCAATATACCCGTCCACCAGCAGTTTGTTGACATACGGTCCCGCCAGCTGTACAGCAAAGCTGATGAAAAACAGCAGCGCCGAGGCCAGAATATACCAGCTGAACGGCTTGGCGATAGCCAGCAGGCGTTTCAGCATCGATTTCTTATCCGCGCAGTGCATGCAGGTCTGCATGCTTTTAGGCAGCTTACGGCCGCATTTGGGACAGATACGGTACACCTCCAGCGTCTCGTCGTCGGAAAAACAGCCCGTCTCCCGCAGCCGTTCAAGACGGCGGACGTTTTTGGCAAACAGTTCGCACTTGGAATTGTCGCCGCGGCAGACGATATGTTCGCCGTCGCGGTCGGTGACCGAGATCTCACAGGCGCCTACCAGCGCACGGTATTCGTATTTTTCACACTCGCTGATGTTATAGCGGGCTATCTCCAACTTGTCCGCATACACCGCCACCGCTTTATCGGACACGATCACGGCGCCGTTTACGGGATTTCCGTCGTTGTCAATATTGTACGCAAACGCGGTTATCAGCGTCCCGTCCAGGTCCCCATGGGGCAGCGCGGCATACAACGCCCGCCGGATCTCCGCCGGGGTCTTGCGCTTCTCTTTTTTTAGCACGCGTTTTAATGCGTTCCTGAGTTTGCCCATGGTTCCTGCCTCTGTCTTGCTCTGAGTCCTGCGTTTACAGATACTGCTCTATCTTTCTGCGGCTTCGGCGGTCCAGCGCCTCCAGCGAAGGGATCTCAAAACGGTTGCCGTCCACATCCGTGACCGTCACCCGGTCGCCGGTGATCCGGTTGATGCTGCGGTACGTGTCCCGGACGGTGAAATCGCGTTCGCCCTCACTGTCTTTGATCTTCCAGTACGAGTAACCGTATTTCTCATTGATGGAAAGAATGGCTTTAATAGTGTAGATATGGTATTTGCGTTTCAGTTCCCCCCGCAGCAGCTCGCGCGTTTCCTCCGGGAAATCATCGATGCGCCGGATCACGCCGATCTCGTTGTTGTCCCGGTCCAGCACGGAGAGATACTCCTCCGTGAGCTCATTGGGGAAACACCGGTGCAGAAAGACCCGATCGTACTCCGTCTGGTCGTTCTTCAGCGCGATATAGCCGTTCTTCAGCGAAAACTCCGCTTTATCGGGCTGCAGGTATTCGATCTTTACTATATCGGTCAGCGCGTTGTCCATATCACTCTTCAACTCCTATATTCTTGAGCGCTTCTAATTGAAGCGTGTATAGTTTGCTGTAAACGCCCTTCTGGATCAGCAGCTCGTTATGCGTGCCGGTCTCCTGCACCTTGCCGTTTTCGATCACGACCAGTTTGTCCGCGTCCCGGAGCGTCGACAGTCTGTGTGCGATCATTATCGTCGTACGGTCTTTTGAGAGCAGTGTGAGTGCCTCCTGGATACGGCGTTCGGTCTGCGTGTCCATGGCCGCCGTAGCCTCGTCCAGAATCAGTATTTTGGGATTGAGCAGCACTGCCCGGGCAATGGACAGCCGCTGCCGTTCACCGCCGGATAAATCTTTATATCCGAAGCCGATCTTGGTATCGTAGCCGTCCGGCAGCTTGACGATGAAATCATGCGCGCCGGAGATCCGGGCCGCGGTCAATACTTCTTCAAACGACGCGTCCGGACGCGCGTACCGGATATTGTCCGCAATGGAACCCACGAACAGATACGTTTCCTGGGACACGATGCCCACATTAGCGCGAAGTTCGGAAAACGAGAGTTCTTTGATATTGACGCCGTCAATAAGTATCTCGCCGGCATTGACATCGTACAGCCGCATGAGCAGATTGGCCAGCGTGCTTTTGCCCGCGCCGGAATGACCGACCAGTCCCAGCGTTTCCCCGGGCTCCACCGTAAACGAAACGCCGTCGATCACCTTGCGCGCTTTGTCGTACGAAAACTCCACACCGCGGAATTCCACTTCGCCCTGCATTTCTCCGAGGCTTACCGGCTGCTCCGCTTCGGTCACGTCCGGTTCGGCATCGGCAATTTCAAACAGCCTGCCCGCAGCGTTGGTACAGTCTGAGAACCAGTAGATCATGTCAACGAACATAAACATCGGCTCGTTCATCAGCCCCACGTAGGCAATAAACGCCATCAGTTTGCCGTACGTCATTCCGCCGGCGCCGGTGATCACCATCCAGCCGCCCAGCGCCCAGATAATGATGTTCGAGAGGTACATTATAAACGACGCGAACGGAAACGCCGTATTATTGAAGATCGTGACGTTGCGGGCATCATTCGCCAGCCGGCGGGAGCGTTTGTCGAAGCGTTCGGTCTCGTCCTTTTCACGTGCAAAAGTCTTGACCACACGGAAGCCGGACAACGCATCGGAGAGCGCGCTGTTCATTGACCGCGAACTCGCGTACCGCCGCTGATGCAGCGTCGTCATGCGCCGGTAGATCCGCCACACCACGTAAGCGAACAACGGCATTATCACCGCCGCACAGCCCGCCAGCAGCGGATTCATAATAAACATGATCACGAAGACCGCGATGAGCTGCACCACATTTTTAAGAAAATCCGGCACGCCCTGGCAGAAAAACCAGTAGATCGTATTGGCGTCGTTATTGATCTGATTCATCAGACCGCCGGTCTGCCGCGCCGTAAAAAACGACAGCGACAGCCGCTCGATCGCCGTAAAAATCGTGCGTTTCAGGTCATAGGTCACGTATGCGGACACCCGTGCGGAAATGACGCCGGTGAGTGACGTCACCAGTGTGCTGAGCAGCCGCAGTCCCACTATAAGGGCCAGTACGAACGCGATCTGTCCGAACCAGCCGGTGCCCGGAGTCAATATTTTATCGTAGAAAAACGACGTGGACACGTACGGCGCGATCACGCCCAGCGCCGACAGCGCGGTAATGGACAACAGCACCGCCAGCATCTGCCACCGGTACTTTTTGGAGAACTGCAGGAGCCGTTTATATATTTTAGTCTTCTCCATGCAGCCCGGGCAGATCTTGCGGTTAGGATCCGGGTAGCGACGGCCGCATTTGGGGCAGAACCGGTCATCTTTAAAATCTTCGGGATCGGTTTCGGTGCTGCCGTCTTCCAGATATTTGCCCGCGTACTTTACGAACAGGCGCATATCGCGCATAGCCGTGCGGGTCATTGCCGCGATCCGCCGCGTACCTCCGGAATACTCTATTGTCAGATATCCCGCGGAGATCAGTTCCTCTATCGCGGGGCTTTTGACCTGCTCTTTTTCATATTCGGCGAGATCCGTTTCAATAAACGTCCGCGTCACCGCGGCTTTTTTGCGCAGTTTGCCGGGCCGGCCGGAGATCGCGGTCTGGCCCTCGAGCACGTACAGCTTTGTTTCCGTCAGGACAATATAAACACTTGCGTGGTTCAGGTCAAGGGCAAGATCCGTCTCCGCAAAAACGACGATATCTTCCGGCCGTATCCCGCGCTTCAGCAGTGCCGCGCTCGCTTCTTCTCTAAATTTCGAAATCTCGATCATGTTTCCGTGTCCGGCCGGGTCGGTCAATACGGCTCCGGACGGTTCATAGTATAACATAAGGCCGGCGTTCCCGCAATTCTCCAATTAATAAAATCCGGGGTTGACACTAATTTAATAAATAGATTATAATTTGAGCAGCGGTCAAACCGTGGAATTCAATCATATTGTGAGGTGAAACAGATGGATACCGGAGGTAGTAGTGCGGTACCCGGGCGAAGTAGTGTTGACAACGACACCGCTTATCACCCATGCGCAGATCTGTTTCACTTTGCCCTTTTCTGCTGAATAAGCATTCTGAAACCGATCATCAGGGTCCCGTATGCACAGTCTGCCCCCTTTACTTGATCACCGGCATGCCCGGAACGAAAGGAAGGAAGAGCCTATGCAGGACGAAATCGAATTTGCGACCGAAGCGGAAGATCTGCTGGAAGAAAAGATCGAACACGCTTACGAACTGATCGAAAAGAAAGATTACTCAAAACTCAAAGAACTGCTGGAAGATATGGAGCCGGCAGATATTGCCATGATGCTGGAAGAGGTGCCTATCGAGAACGTACCTCTTATTTTCCGGATATTGCCCAAAGAACTGGCCGCGGACACCTTCGTAGAAATGGACACCGATCAGCAGGAAGTGCTGATACGCGCGTTCTCCGACGAAGAACTGGAGCGGGTCATGAGCGATGTGTTCGTTGACGATACTGTCGACATCATCGAAGAAATGCCCGCCAACGTTGTCCGCCGTATTCTGCGCAGTATCTCCCCCGAACGCCGCGCCAAGATCAACGACATTATGCACTACCCCGAAGACAGCGCGGGCAGCATAATGACCATCGAGTACGTTGACCTCACCGAAAGCATGACGGTGGCGGAGGCATTCACCAAGATTCGCGAGACCGGATTAAACAAAGAGACCATCTACACCTGTTACGTGATCGACCGCAACCGTAAACTGCTGGGTCTGGTGACCGTTATGACGCTGCTCACCTCCCCGCCGGACGCGGTGATCGCGGACATTATGGATGACAACGTCATTTACACCACCACCGACTCGGACAAAGAGGACGTGTCGAAGCTGATCGAAAAGTACGACTTGCTGGCGGTGCCGGTCGTGGACCGCGAACACCGGCTGGTGGGTATCGTAACGGTTGACGACGCCATCGACGTCATCCAGGAAGAGGCAGAAGAAGACTTCGCTAAAATGGCCGCTATCACGCCCATGGAGAAGCCGTACCTCAAAACTTCCGTGTTCAACATCTGGAAGAGCCGCATTCCCTGGCTGATGCTGATGATGGTGTCGGCCACCTTCACCGGTATGATCATTTCAGGCTTTGAAAACGCGCTGCAGGCGGAGGTCGTGCTGACCGCCTTCATCCCGATGCTGATGGACACCGGCGGCAACTCCGGCAGCCAGGCTTCTGTTACTATCATCCGCGGACTGTCGCTGGGCGAGATCGAATTCGGCGATATACTCAAAGTAATATGGAAAGAATCAAGGGTATCAATATTATGCGGAATCTCGCTGGCGGTAGCCACGTTCCTGAAGATACTGCTGATCAACAGACTGCTGCTTCATGAGAACGTCACGTTCATGGTTGCATTTGTGGTCTGCATCACGATGTGCTTCACGATCATAATTGCCAAATTCATCGGCTGCACGCTGCCGCTGTTCGCAAAGAAGATCGGTTTCGACCCGGCGGTAATGGCCAGTCCGTTCATCACTACGATCGTTGACGCGGTGTCGCTGCTGATCTACTTCAGCGTAGCTAAGTGGCTGCTGGGCATATAGCG